>WBZO01001043.1_pt1 | contig 48054 bp, 43 predicted proteins | sample 5204261 | NCBI WGS metagenome assembly WBZO01 (sample SAMN12412400, study PRJNA552823) | activated sludge metagenome | isolation source: activated sludge from anammox sidestream of wastewater treatment plant... | place: USA: North Carolina | collected 2017-09
CATGCTCGTCGGCGAGGCGCCGGAGTTGAAGAATTTCTACGTCGCCGCCGGGATGAACTCGCTGGGCATTTTATTGGGCGGCGGGGTCGGGCATACGCTCGCGCATTGGATCGTGGACGGCGTCCCGCCGCTGGATGTGGGCGAGATCAACATTGATCGGATGCTGCCGTATCAGAACAACCGGCGATATTTGAACGACCGCGTGGTCGAGATTTTGGGAATGATGTACAAGGAAACCTTCCCCAATTCGCAATTGCAAACGGCGCGCAATGTCCGCAAATCCATCCTGCATGAAAAACTGGCGCAGCGCGGCGCATTCTTCGCGTCGTCCGCCGGGTGGGAATATGCCGACTGGTTCGCGCCGGAAGGGAAGAAAGCCGAGGTCGAAAAATACGGTTGGGACAGGCAGAACTGGTTCGAGTACAACGCCGCCGAACATAAAGCCTGCCGCGAAGATGTCGTCCTGATGGATATGACAATGATGTCCAAGTTCCTTGTGCAGGGGCGCGATGCGTTGAAACTGCTCGACCGGATCTCAGTTAGCAATATCAATGTGCCGGTTGGCAAGGTCGTTTATACTGAGTGGTGCAATGTGCGCGGCGGTATTGAAGCCGATTTGACCGTGACGCGCACAGGCGAGGAATCCTTCATGGTCGTGTGTTCCGATCTGGCGCATCGCCATGTCGAAACGTGGATGAAGCGTCACATCCTGTCGGGGGAGCAGGTCTTCATCGTGGATATGACCTCAGCGTACGCGCTGATTAACGTTCAGGGACCGAAGTCGCGCGGGTTGTTGCAAAGAGTCTCCCATGCCGACTTGTCGAATGAGAGTTTTCCGTACATGTCCATGCGCGAGATTGACGTTCACTATGCGCGCGCGCTGGCGTTGCGCGTGACCTATCAGGGCGAACTGGGCTACGAACTTTACATCCCGACCGAATTCGCGCCGACGACCTTCGACGCCCTGCTCGAAGCGGGAAAAGACCTGGGCTTAAAACTTGCGGGGATGCAAACGCTCAACACGTTGCGAATCGAAAAGGGCTACCGCGATTACGGCCACGACATTGACTGCACCGATACCCCGCTCGAAGCCGGGTTGGGTTTTCTTGTGGATTTCAACAAGCCGGACTTCATCGGCAGGGAGGCGCTGGTCAGGCAAAAGGCGGAGGGTCCGCTCAGGAAGCGTTTTGTGCAACTGCGCCTGGATGACCCGGAGCCGCTTTTGTATTATGGCGAGATGATCTATCGCAACGGGAAGATCGTCGGCTACGTCCGCTCGGGGGCGTATGGGTTTACGGTCGGCGGCGCGGTGGCGCTATCCATCATCGAAGACGACGAGCCGATCACGGAGGAATATCTCAGGAACGGCAGTTTTGAAATCGAAGTGAACAACGCGCGTTACCCGGCGAAGGCTTCACTGCGCCCGCTGTATGATCCGCAGGGCATGCGGGTGAGGATGTAGAGCCGTACCGCAATCTTCAGATTGCGAGCGCGTGACATATCCCGCAAAATGTGCAATAATTCGGCAAGTCACGGCGTTACATTCCGCTTCGATCAATTCGACCTGGAGGTAGAAATGTACCGAATGTTTGGAAAGTCTTTCGTCTTTGTCCTGCTCTCGGCGGCTTTGGCGTTGGCGGGATGTCAACCCGGGGACGCATCCGTTCCCGCGTCCGAATCGAGTTCCATTGTCATCGTCATTCCCGAAGACCCGCCCTCGTTCAATCCAATTGTGGCGGACACGGGGTACGACGCGCTGGTGATGGAATTGGCCATGCTCGGCTTGAGCGATATTGACGCGAACGGCAGCGTCTTCCCCGAACTTGCCGTGGAACTGCCTTCGCTTGAAAACGGCGGCGTTGTTTTGGATGAAGACGCGGGGACAATGAGCGTGACCTGGAAGATGCGCGAGGACGTTCAATGGGCGGATGGGACTCCCGTGACCGCCGACGATGTACTCTTCACCTACGAATCAATTGTGGACCCGGAGACGGGCGGCTGGATCCCGGGCATTGACTACATTGACAGCGTGGAAAAGACCGGCGATTACTCCCTCACAATCCATTACAACTCGATCTACACCGGCTACCTGACGCAATTCGGCGGCGAACAGGTTGCGGTCTGGCCCGCGCATTATTGCGACGCCTCGCAGGGATTCGCGGCGTGGGAATGCGCCCGCAAACCTCTGAGCAACGGGCCGTATGTGTTGAGCGAATGGATCAACGGCGATCACATGACCTTTGTCAGGAACGAAAAATATTTCGAGGCGGGCAAACCGGCGATTGAAAAAATCACAATCCGCATCATCCCGGATCAATCCGTGCGCAAGACGATGCTTATAAACGGCGACGCCGACCTCGATATGTGGACGACCGAGCCGATGATCGCGGACTTGGAAGGACAGCCGAACGTGAAGATCAGCCAAAGCCCGGATAACCGCTGGGTGATGCGCATCTTCTTCAACCTGGCGGCAAAAGGCACAGTGGACCCGGTCGCCACGCCGCACCCGATTCTCTCCGATTTGCGCGTCCGACAGGCGATCCGCGCCGCGATTGACACGGATACCATCTCGAAAGAATTCTTCCTCGGTTATGCCAAACCGGCGTGGACGGAATTTATCCGCGAACCCTATACTTGTGATGTTCCGCGCCCCGCCTTCGATCTCGAAAAAGCCGCGTCATTGTTGGACGAAGCCGGCTGGAAGGACACCGATGGCGACGGCGTGCGCGAATGTCGCGGATGCGAGACCGCCGAAGAAGGCTATGTAATGGAAATGGATTTCATCGCCTACGCCGAATACGGCGAACCGCTGGAGTTGACCCAGCAATTCATCGCCGAGCAATTGGGCAAACTGGGAATAAAACTCAACCTCAAGGTGGTGGAAGGCAGCATTCTTTGGGCGGCGTCCACCGACGGCGGCATCGAGCAGAGCGGCAATTTCGACATGGACATTTGGGACGACGGTTACGCCGGCGTGGACCCGACCGATTTCCTTTATCAGTATTACGCCGCCGCATCCGCCGAGCCGGATTTTGGTTACAACTTCATGCGCTGGTCGAATGAGGATTTTGAAACGCTGCTGGAAAATGTTTACACGCTCGACGAAGCCCAGCGCGCGCAGGACTTCTGCAAAATGGCGGAGATCCTTGAAGAGGAATTGCCCATCCTGCCCCTCTTCACCACGGTAAACGCAAACGCGCATTCGACCCGCCTGCAAAATGTGCTATCTTCCGCCAACGACCTGGTTACCTGGAATGCGGCGGATTGGACGCTGAAATAAGTTGACGACCTACATTCTCCGGCGGCTGATTCAAACAGCAGGACTGCTCTTCTTTCTAAGCATCCTGCTGTTTGCGTTGGTCAATCTCGCGCCGGGCGGGCCGCTTTCAGGTCAGGGGCAGAGCCGCCGCATTGACCCGGACAAGGTCGAACTGCTGAAGCGTCAGTTCGGCTTGGACAAACCCCTGCCGACGCAGTATCTCATCTGGCTGGTGGGCAACGATTGGATGCGGGTGGATAAAGACGGCGACGGCGCGGCGGATGGATATGGAACCCGCCTCGGAATCCTGCGGGGCGATTTTGGTTTTTCATTCCGCACCCGCCAGCCGGTGCTGACGGAGATTGGTCAACGCCTGCCGAATACCATCTACCTGACCGCGATCACAATCCTCGTCGCCGTGCTGATCGCCGTCCCCATCGGGATCATCTCCGCCATTCGCCAGTATTCGGCCTTCGATATTTCCGTCACCACCTTTTCATTTGCCGGGCAGGCGATTCCCGAATTCTGGCTTGGGTTGATTCTGATCCTCGTCTTCTATGCCTGGCTGAAGAATCCCTTCACAGGAGACCCGTTATTGCCCTCCGGCGGGATGGCGTCCATTGACATATCGGGATTCGATCTCGGAGATCGAATCGTCCACCTCATCCTCCCGGTTCTGACCGGCGCCCTGGGCTGGATCGCCTGGTATTCGCGCTTCCTGCGCTCCAGCATGTTGGACGTGATCCATCAGGATTACATGCGCACGGCGCGCGCGAAGGGATTGTCCCCCTGGGGCGTTGTGACAAAACACGGCTTGCGCAATGCCCTGGTTCCGCTGGTGACGCTGTTAGCCCTCGACCTTCCTTATCTGTTCGGCGGGGCGATCTTCGTCGAGACCCTTTTCGCCTGGCCCGGTATGGCGCGATTGTATTATCAGGCGGCGCTGGAGCGCGACTACCCGGTTCTGATGGCGGTGTTGATCATCGGCGCCGCGTCCATCATCCTATCCAACCTGCTGGCGGATATTCTCTACGCCTGGCTCGACCCGCGCATTCGATATGAGTGAGATCAACCCATTGTCCTCCGCCATTAACGGCATATTGAACGCAAGCCCCGAATTGACGACCATGAGCATGGGCGTCTGGAGACGCTTCCGAAGACACCCCGGCGCGATCTTCGGGATGGTTGTTCTTGCCATCCTGGTTGTCATGGCCCTGACGGCCCCGCTCTCGCCCTACGACCCGGAGGCGTCCGAGATCGCCGTCCGGTATGAGTCGCCGTCGCTTAAGCACATCATGGGCACGGACGCGCTTGGGCGCGACCTGTTTACGCGTGTGTTGTATGGCGGGCGCGTCTCTCTCACGGTGGGATTGCTGGTGGTTGCCATCTCGATCCTGATCGGCGTCCCCGTCGGCGCATTGGCTGGTTACTACGGCGGCGCAGTGGACGCCGTCCTCATGCGCGTCACGGACGCTTTTCTCTCCCTGCCTTCTTTCCTTGTCCTGATTCTGCTCAGCGCGATCCTGCTCGAAGTGGAAATTGCCATGTTTCAGGGCAACAGCATTTTTACCATCAGTTTTGTGATCGGCATCTTTTCGTGGACGACGTTCGCCCGTCTGGTGCGAGCCGCGTTCCTCAGTATTCGAGAAACGGAATTTGTCGCCGCCTCCCGCGCCCTGGGCGGCTCCGATACGCGCATCATGACCCGCCACATCCTGCCCAACGCCATCGGTCCCATCATCGTGGAAGCCACGCTCGAATTCGGATACGCCATCATCGAAGAATCCGGTCTGAGTTTTCTCGGCTTCGGCATCCAGCCGCCGACGCCTTCATGGGGCAACCTGCTCAGCAACGCGCAGGAGCATTTCGTCAAATATCCCTGGCTGGCGATCTTCCCCGGTTTGATGATCTTCCTCAGCATCATCTCGATCAACTACATCGGCGACGGTTTGCGCGACGCCTTCGACCCGAACAAGATGTTGAGCAAAGTCGGCGAAGTTTAGACGAATAGCGTGCGGCAATCTTCAGGTTGCCAGCGGATTGCAATCTGAAGATTGCCGCACGTTGCAGAATAAACACGAATTTCGTTGATGAGATGCCAAAAGGAGAACGCTCCATGACCGGAAATGACTCCCGCCCGCCGCTCGAACCGCTGCGCCCCTCGTATCGCATCCAATATTTTTCAGACGAAGAACTGAAAAAACTTCAGCAAGCCACGCTGAATATCCTTGAAAACGTCGGCGTAAAATTTGCGACCGACAAGGCGCTCGACATCCTCTCCAGTCACGGCGCGGATGTGGACAAAACGACCGGGATCGTCAAAATGAAACCCGACCTGGTCTTCAAAGCGATGAAGACCGCGCCGCGCTTCTTTACCCTGGCGGCTCGCGTCCCCGAATACGACCTGCATCTTCAGGAGAACACAACCTACTTCACCACCGACGGCTGCGGCGTGGAGGTCGTGGACCTCGGCGCAAGCGAACCGCGCCCGTCCACCAAAGCCGATGTCGGCATGATGGCGCGCATCGCCGACTATCTGCCATCCATCGGTTTTTACTGGCCGATGGTCAGCGCGCAGGATTGCGGGCGCGCCTCTCCCTTGCACGAACTCGAAGCCGGCTGGAACAACACCGTCAAGCATTTCCAATCCGAAACCATCATGGGGGAAGCCGAGGCGAAGTACGCCGTCGAGATGGCTCTGGTCATTGCCGGGAGCAGGGAGAACCTCCGCAAACGCCCGCCGCTCTCTTCATTGATTTGCACCGTCTCGCCGTTGATGCAGGACAAGCCCGGTATGGAAGCCGCCATGATTTTTGCGGAAGCGGGCATTCCGGTCTTTTTTCTGTCCATGCCAACGCTTGGCACAACGGCTCCAGCCACTCACGCGGGCGCGCTCGCCATGGCGGACGCGGAAAATATCAGCGCCACGGTTCTTCTGCAACTGATGTTCCCCGGCTGTCCCGTCGGTCATTCCATCATGCAAGCCTGGGCGGACATGCGCACCGGCGGCTACGTCAGTTATCCGCGCGACGCGCGCGGGCGTTACGGCGTGGTGGATATGGCCCACCATTGGGGATTACCCTCCCTCGGCGCCTGCTACGGGACGGATTCCAAAGTCGCCGGAACCTGGCAGCAAGCCGCAGAGACGGCTCTCGACCCGTTCCTGGCCGGACTCGCCAGCCCGGAGATCGTCACCGGGATGGGACTCTCCCGCACCTACACCCGCCTCTTTCCCGAACAAATCATCCTCGACGACGACCTGTATCAACGCGCGCGCGCCTACCTTCAAAAAATGGAAGTGGACGATCATTCTCTCGCGCTCGAAGCGATCAAAAATGTCGGTCCCGGCGGGCACTTCCTCGGGCAAAAACATACCCGCGAACACATGCGCACCTCTCTCGTGCGCGGCGTCACCCACGCCCTCGAAAGCGGCAGTAAATACCGCGATCCCATCGAAGTCGCCCGCGAAAAGGCTCGCTGGATTCTCGACAACCATCAGCCCGAACCGCTTGAACCCGCCCAGCAGGCCGAGTTCGATAAAATCCTCTCCGCCGCGGAAAAAGAATTGGCGTTGCTCTACGCCTGAGGTAGAGCAAGTCGTCTAAAGACTTGTTCTACTGTAAAATAAGCGAGACGCTATGTCTTCGGCAACCCCTCCGTTGCAACCCATCCGCCCCAATCGTCATTTCCATGTAATTGACGACGAACAGATTCGCCAGCTTGCCGATGGCGCGCTCGAAATTCTCGCGGAAACGGGCGTGCATTGCCCCTCGGAAAAATGCCTGAAGATCTATGCCGAACACGGCGCGCAGGTGGACTTCGAGAAGCAAATCGTCCGCCTCGCTCCCGACCTGGCAGCCGCCTCCCTTGCGACGGCTCCCCGCTATTATTGCATGGGCGCGCGATCCCTTTCCCACGATATACATCTCGACGGCAAAAGCATGTTCTGCGCCACAGACGGATGCGGCGTCGAAACCGTGGACTTCGACACGCGCCAGCGCCGCCCCTCCTGCAAGGATGATGTGGCGAAGATGGCGCGCATGTCCGATTACTTATCCTCCATCGGGTTTTACTGGCCCATCGTCACCGCCTCGGATCATCCCAGCACGGCGCCTTTGCACGAATTGGACGCTTCCTTCAACAACACCGTCAAACACGTTCAATCTGAAACGGTGATGGGGGAGACCATGGGCAAATACGCCGTCGAGATGGCGCGCGTCGTGGCTGGGGATGAAGAGACAATGCGAAAACGCCCGCCGCTTTCCCTGTTGGTTTGCTGCATCGCCCCGCTCGCGCAGGACAAAGACGGAATGGAATCCGCCCTGCTTTTTGCGGAAGCGGGCTTGCCGGTCGGATTTATGTCCATGGCGAATGCGGGGGCGACGGGTCCGGCGACCCTGGCGGGAAACATCGTCGCGGGTCACGCGGAAATCGTCTCCGCGCTGGTGTTGATTCAAATGGCGTATCCGGGCGCGCCGGTCTTTCATTCCTTCATGCCGGGAATCATGCACCCGCGCACCGGCGCTTTTTTGACCACGCCTTTGGAGAACGAACTTCCCTACGTCGTCGGCGTGGAATTGGCTCATCATTGGGGCGTGCCGACCCTTGCGGGCGTGTTTGGCACAGACGCGACCATGCCCGGCTGGCAATCCGCGCAGGAAGCCGCGACCGCGCTTTTGCTTTGCGCGCTCGCCGGGGCAGACACCGGCTCGGGGCTTGGCTTGCTCGAAACCTGCAAATTGCTCATACCCGAGGAAATCATCCTCGACAGCGACATCTATCATCGCGTTCGCATAAACGCGGAGGGATTTGACGCCAGCCGCGAAGCAATGGCTCTGGATGTTGTCAAGGCGGTGGGACCGCGCAGCCATTACCTCAAGCATCGTCATACGCGCGAAAACCTCCGGCGCAGGACATTCTCCGGGTTGACGGCCCAGCCCAACCCGTCCGGCGGGATGCGCGACCCCGTCGAAGTGGCGCGCGAAAAGGCGGAGTGGATCCTCGAGAACCATCATCCCCAACCGCTCGAAGAAATTCAGCAAAAAGAATTAGCCCGCATCCTGGCAGGGGCAGACCGGGAGATCGGAGGAAGAGAATGAACGATACCTCTTCCTTCAGGAGCGGGTTTTGATCTTCCCGGAAAAATAAACCCTCCTGGCGCAAGAGATTTTTGGCGGAACAAATGCAACCGCCGCAAGCGATCAACTCCCCTTAAGCAAGCGAGTCGTATAACGTTTAATTTTTCACTGCGCGTACGGCAAACTTCAATTTGCCCTTTGCGCGGAATTCACGAAGGAATATCCTATGGAAACAAAATTACGAATCCTTTCTGATAACGAAATTACGCAAGTCCACGAACGGACGCTCTCGACCCTGGCTTCGATCGGCGTGCGCGTGGACACGGCGCGGGGGCGGAAAATCCTCAAAACAGCCGGGGCGGATGTCAACCCCAAGACGAACATCGTTCGTTTTCCGCGCAGTCTGGTGGAGGAATGTTTGAAACAGGCTCCGCGCAAATTTTCATTGGGCGGCAGGAGACCGGGCTGGCATTTCCCGTTGAACGCGGAGCAATGTTCGCTGGTGGCCGACGGCGGCGCATCCTACATCATTGACCACCTGACCGGCAAACGTCGTCTGGCCGGATACGAAGACTGGCTGAACGCCACGCGTGTGATCGATTCCATTGACGAGGTCGGCGTCTATTGGGCGATGGTGGACCCCGGCTTCGCGCAGGAATCCATCGGCGACTTTGCCCACTACTTCCGCATGATGACCAGTAATTTCACAAAACACTGGCAGGACACGACTCATAGCGTCGAACAATCGCGCTGGGCATTGGAGATTCTCGGCGCCGCTTTCGGAGGCAGGGAAAAGGTCTGCGAGATAAAACCGTACTCGTTTTTGATCACGCCCGTTTCGCCCATGATCATCGAAGCCGATCACACCGACGCCTACCTCGAAATGATCGAATGGGGCGTCCCCGCCGCGATCATGCCCATGCCCATGTTTGGCGGCACGTCGCCCGCGAGTTTAATTTCCACCCTGTTGCTTGCCAACTGCGAAACCATCGCAACCTTGTGCCTCGTGCAAGCCGCAGCGCCCGGGACGCCCGTGATCTACGCCCCATGCCCTTCCATCATGGACCCCTACACAGGGCGCTTCACCGGCAGTGAAGTGGAGCATGGCTTGCTCGGCGCGGCTGTGGCTGAGATGGCGCGTTTTTACGAACTGCCCGTGGAAGCCTCCGCCGGAAGCACGGGACATTATGTGCCGGGCATCCGCGCCAGTTATGAGCGCGCCTTGAACTGGTCCATGGTCACGCTCTCGTGGCCCGACCTGTTGGTGGGACCGGGTCAGGTGGGCGGCTCCATGTTCCTCAGCCTCGAACAATTGATGATAGACGTGGAAATCTTCCGCCGCTCCTCGCGCCTTTCCTCCGGCGTCAATACCGGCGTGCGCGAATGGCTGGAGGTTGACCTGGCCGCCGTCGGGCATGGCGGCAACTTCCTCAGCCGCCGCTCCACGCTGGACGCTCTGCGCAACGGCGAAGAAGTGTACATGACCGACTACGACGCCTCCGACACCTACGAGACCTGGTCCGCGCCTGGCAAACCCACCTTTGTGGACGAACTGCGGGACAAGGTAAAACAGATCGCCCGGACGCACCAGCCCATTCCCTTCGACGAAGCGACCGAACGCGAACTCGAAAAAATTGAACGCCGCGCCCGCGCAGGAGTCAAGATCGCATAGCGCGGTTCGTACCGCAAACTTTAGTTTGCGCCCGTGCGAGAACAAACTGAAATAAGATTTCCCCACACCGTCAGACGATAGCGCCTCTTTTGCGCGCAGGACAAAAGGAGTAATCATGCGATTTCAAAGCCAGGTATTGACCGAATCAGAAAAAGAACGCGCCCACAACGAGACCCTGCGCATCTTGCGGGAGGCGGGCGTGCGCTACCACAGCGACAAAGCGTTGAAACTGTTGGAGTCCAACGGCGCAGAAGTGGACTGGGAGGAGCGCATTGCCTACATCCCGTCCGAACTTGTGGATTGCGCCCTGCAATCCTCGCCGGAATCCTTCACGCTCGGCGCGCGCAACCCGCAAAACGACTACCCCCTGCCTTCCCCCGTCTCGCGTTACGCGCTCGACGGCACTGCCGCCTTCGCCCAGGACTTTCACACTGGCGAACGGCGCTACGGCACATTTAAAGATAACGAAAACGCCCTGCGCATCTTTCAAAGCATGGACATGGGCGTAATGGCATGGCCGCCCGTCTCCGCCGAGGACAAACCCGCCCACTCGCGCCCGCTCCATGAATGGGCCGCCATGATGAAATACTGCTCCAAACACGGACAGCACGAACTGCACAACGCCGAGCAAGCCCCCTACCTTGCAGAAGCCCTGATCGCGTTATTCGGCAGCGAAGACGAAGTCCGCGCGCGCCATGCCTACTCGTTGATCTACTGCCCTGTCTCGCCGCTCATCCACGACGGGCCCATGATGGACGCCTACTTTGAACTGGGCGGCTTGAATCTCCCCATCATGGTCCTGCCCATGCCCGTCCCCGGCATGACTGGACCCGCCAGCCTGTTCGGCAACATCTGCCTCGCCAACGCCGAAGCGTTATCCTCAATCGTCGTCTACCAATTGGCGCATCCGGGCCGCCCGATGATTTACAGCAGCGCCACCGGCACGACCGATATGCGCAGCGGCGCCTACACAGCCGGAACGCCCGAAATGGGGTTGATGTCCGCCGCGCTGGTCGAGATGGGACGCTACTACAACCTTCCCGCCACATCCGCCGGATGCACCGCCGACGCGCGCCAGCCCGGCGCGGAAGCAGTGCTGGAAAAAGTCATCTCCACCATTCCGCCTGTTTTGGTAGGCTCGGATATCCTCGTCGGCTTCGGCGAAATTGAAAGCGACCAACTGCTCGTGCTTGAACAGATCGTCGTGGACAACGAGATCGCGCATTTCTGCGAGCGCATCTTTCAAGGCGTCGATTCAACCCCAGAAAAAATTCTCACCGACGACGTTGTGGAAGTGGGACCCGGCGGGCATTTCCTCTCGCGCAAATCCACCCGCAAATTCGCGCGCGGCGACGAAGTCCATTACGCCGACCTGCTCGACCGCCACACCCTCGACCAGTGGCTTCAACTTGGCAAGCCGTCCATGTATTCCAACGCGCGCAAAAAAGCGCAGGAGATTCTTGCCCAACCGGTCCAAGACCCGTTGCCCGACGACGCTTCATCCAAACTGGACGACCTGCTGCAAAAAGCGGACGCTGAACTTGAGGCGTAGACGGATGGAGTGCGGGTAGAATTGACCCATGCAAAAGGATGAAGTTCTCCGCCTCTTTCTCGACCCGGACTTGGTCCCGTCCGAGAAACGGGTTCTACTCTCGAACATCGCCGACCTGGCCGCATCCCTCAACATGCCCTGCTATGCGGTGGGCGGCTTCGTCCGCGACCTGTTGCTGGGAAAGCCCGTCAACGATTTGGATATTGTCGTCGAAGGCGACGCGATTAAACTTGGAAACAAACTCGTTGAAATCTACGGCGGCAGACTCATCCCTCACTTCCCATTCCGCACTGCCATCTGGCAGCTGCCTTCAACTTTCGACCTTCAACCTTCAACCCTTGACCTCATCACCGCCCGCAAAGAAACCTACGACAAACCGGGCGCGCTTCCGACAGTCGCGCCAGCCACGATCGAGGACGACCTGCGCAGGCGCGACTTCACCATCAACGCCATGGCGCTCCGTTTGGACGGCGAAGGCTTGGGCGAAATCCTCGACCCGCTGAAAGGGCAAACAGACCTCGAGCGGAGGGTGATCCGCGCTCTTCATCCCAAATCGTTGTTGGACGACCCGACTCGTATTTTTCGCGCAATCCGTTACGAAGGACGTTATTCCTTTCAGATGGATTCGTCCACGCTTGAACAAATCAATGAAGAGACGTTGAAAGTCTTACATTCCCTGAGCGGCGAGCGGTTGCGCCACGAGTTTGACCTGATCTTGGACGAAGAGCGGTTTGCAGCCATGATGTTGCGCGTAGCCAAATTAGGAATTTTGGACGCGATTCATCCAAAGATGCCTGAGTTTAACCAGGACTACGCGGACTTTCTTGAGATGGACGCCCAACTCGATATTCAAGCCGACCGGCGGACGATGGGGTATATGTTGTGGTTCATGGAGTTGGCGGAGGCGGATGTGATCCTGCTTGCCAACCGCCTGGATTTCACCAACGAGTTGACGCTGGCGGTTTGGGCGGCGGCGCAGTTGAAGCGCGGGCTGGTTCACCTGACGGACATGAGACCGAGCGAATGGACTTACGCGCTGGAAAAACTGCCCCTGCTTTCGATCTATGCCGTGTATCTTGTCTCACGCGAGAATTCGCTGTTGAGTTATATTTCCATCTGGCGGCACGTCAAACCGTTTACGACGGGCAACGACTTGAAGGCGCGCGGCTTGCCGCCGGGCCCGCGCTTCGGCGAAATCCTGTTGCGTTTGCGCGCCGCCTGGCTGGACGGCGAGATTGCGAACGGATCGCAGGAAGAAACGCTGCTCGACAAATTGCTTGCCGGGCAGCCCTGGCAGGGCGCATGAATCTTCGAAAACTTATCATCGTTTTACTCGTCGCCCTGGCGCTGACGGCGGCGGGCATTCAATATTCCCTGTTTGCGCTGGAGAAGGTTCCGCATGTTCTTGCGCCGCTTTCCACCCTGCTCGGCTTTTTGATCGCCTTGTTTCACGCCTCACAACGCATGGGCTGGGGCAGGGCGGCGGGGATGTTGGCGGCGACCTTCAGCGTCAGCCTGACGTTTGAGTCGCTGGGCGTGGCGACCGGCGCGATTTATGGTCCCTATCATTACAGCGATAAACTTGGGTTTCTGTTCCTGGGACTTGTGCCTTTAATCATCCCTGCCGCATGGTTCATGATGACCTATCCTTCCTTTGTCATTGCGGATTGGATCATCCCCGCCGGAGCGGCTTGGCGGCGGGCGCAGGTTGCGGCAATCGGCGCGGCCGTCATGACAGCCTGGGACCTGGTCATGGACCCGATCATGGTCAGAGCCGGGCATTGGGTCTGGGAGATTCAAGGCGCGTATTTTGGCATTCCCGTTCACAATTTTTTAGGCTGGTGGCTGACGACCTTTATTTCTTTTGGCGTTTTCCTCCTGCTGGGCAAGCCCGCGCTGCCGTGGCGCGACGATCCGCAATTTGACCGGTTTGCCGTTATCCTGTTCGCGCTTATTGCGACGATGCATATTTCCAATGCTTTTCTGGGCGGGCTGGGCGGGCCGGCGCTTGCCGGTCTTTTTGCTATCTTCCCCTGGCTTTTCTTTGCATGGACGCAAATGAAGCGATACATGAAGTAAGTCGGAGTGTCGCTCCGACCTGCGGACGCCGTCATTGCATTGGAGCCGCCGCCAAAATAAAATTCTGTACGCAGGGTTGAACCTGCCGTATAATCGCCTCATGACCGATGTGAAACGCGCCCGCCTGCCCTACCGGCTTCGAGAGCCCTTCCTGAGCAAAACGGAAGCGGCTCTTTTTCGTTCCTTGACGGAGTTGATGGGCGCGCGTTATCTGATCAGCCCCAAGGTTGCGTTGAGCGATCTCTTTACGATTGTCCGTCCGAACGAGAATGTGCATTACTTCAATAAACTCTTTCGCAAGCATGTGGATTTTTTGCTGTGCGAGATAAAGACCTTCCGCCCGTCCTTCGGCGTGGAGATCGTCAAGCCGATCTTGAAGGAGGGTATGCGCGAAGCCGATAAATACATCGCGGAGGTTTTTGCCGACGCCGGGGTTCCGCTTGTGCATGTCCCGTCCCTCGAAAAGTACGACCCAAACGACCTGATTCCGCTTTTCCAACTGGCGCTTGTGAAGGCCGGGAAACCGGAAGACGCCGATGACGCCGTTCCCAACTGCCCGCTCTGCGGCAAGATGATGGTGTTGAGAATCCATCGCAATGGCGCCCACGATGAGCGGATGTATTACGGCTGTATTGACAACCCTCATTGCGCCGGGGCTGTTCCGATTCCCTAAAAATGTCTCGCCAGTTCCGAGGCGTAATTCCTCCCGACCGTTTCCCGATTCTCTTTCAACCAATCCTTTAAACTGGTCTTGCAGCGCGGCGGTTCTTTTGAGACGAGCAGGTTCGCCATCAATCCGTCCACTTCTTCGGAGGTGAGCATGACATCGTTCACGAACAGGCTGAGGAACTGGGCGGCAAGCAGCGCCAGACGCGGCGGCAGGGGGATGAGCAGGCGTTTCTTCCCGATGGTTGCGCCGATCAACTGCGTCATTTCCTTGAATGTAAATTCGTCCGGTCCAACGGCGTCCCAAACGTAATTTTCCTTTTTATAGACGGCTTCAGCAGCCAGTTCCGCCAGGTCGTCCACATAAACGGGGGAGAGTTTGCAGGAGCCGTCGCCGGGCAAGCCGAAGAGCGGCAGGCGGCGCATCAACCAGGCGATGTTGTTGACGAGAATATCCTCTTTGCCGAACAAGACGGTGGGGCGCAGGATGGCGTAACTCATGCCCGATTCGGTCACGAATTTTTCATTGGCGGCTTTTCCCCAAAAGTAGGGCAGGCGCGAATCGGCGGACGGGTTGGTGATGCTGATATGAATCATGCGCTTCACGCCCGCCTTGACCGCCGCGTCCACCAAAATTTTTGTGTTCTCGACCGCCTTTGGCTGGGTGTTCGAGCCTTTGTCGAAGCGGATCCAATACGTGTTGACCAGGACGTCCGCGCCGCGCAGGGATTCGACCAATTCCGCCGGGTTCGAGAAATTCAGGGGGAAGGCTTTGACTTTTCCGTTGAAGGGATCGGGGCGGTTTGGGTGGTTGGTCAGCGTGACGATTTCCTCGCCGCGCTCCAGCAACCGCCTGGTAATGTACTTGCCCGAATAACTGAACGCGCCTGTGACTGCGACCTTCATTTTGCCTCGGCTTTCGGAGTTCTGGGCGCAAACAGCGCAAAGAAGGAGACAAAGACCCCAACGCCGATCAAGGCAAATAGCAATGCGCCAAGGTTTCCGCTGATCTTCCCCGCGATCTCGAAGATCAATTCTTCATTGTTTTCGGCGGCGGGGTGAAAATTCAGCGAAAACAGAAGCGGCAGCCCGAAAAGTAAAATGTTGGAAAACGCCGTCCAAAACTGCGCGCGCTCTTCCGCGCCGCACAGGTCAACCAGTATCCTTTTCAGGAACGGGCGCAGGTATCCGACGATGAGTCCGACGATGACGATCGTCAGGACGATTTGAAGCGCGAAATACAAAACGGTATTCATGGGTTCTCCTAGTTCAAAACGCCGAGGATTTTGACGACATTGGAAGCCCCCAACTTCTCCAGTTTGATGACCGCATTGGACAGGCTGTCTATGGCGTTGAAGAATTCCTGCAGGGCTTTCACGCGCTGACAGATGAATTCCACCTCCGCCTCTTCCCCCGACACGGAGCCTGATTCCAGTTTCTCCAGAATTTCCCTCACCCCGCGCAGCGCCCGGTCAAACTCGCTGTTTTGCCGCTCCTTCAAAATCGCGCGGATGGCGGCGTAAAAATCCGCCTCCGCCTCGTAATAATCCTTGCGGTCGCCGAGTTTCGTCGAGCGATGGACGAGACCCATGCGCGCCAGCGTCCGCACTTCGGCGCTGATCGCGCCTTTGGTGAGTCCCGTCTGCGCGACGATCTCATCCAGCGAAAGCGGGGCGGGGGAGAGGTAAAGCGCGGCGAAGATCGCGCCCATCCCCTTGGGAAAGCCCCAAAACCGGCTGATCTGGCTCAGGTTTTCAGTGAAGTCTCTTTTCAATTGGGGAAGTTTGATTGGCATGAGGTTTCCTGTTTAGAGCGTTTAGTAAATACTAAACACAGTATATGATGAGAATTTTTATGTGTCAAGGGCTGAAAACCGGCGTCTTGCCGGAGGCAGAAAAACGCGGATTCTCTCTCTCTTGGATCAGCGTAAATCAGCGTTCATCTGCGTCTCAATTTTGAAAGTGAAGGGCAATCAGGTCCTGTATATAAAAACCGCCCGTTTGCGAGGCGGGCGGTTGCGGGAATTCAGGGCGATCAGCACCCCAGCGAGATCGTCTTGCTGCTGGCGTCTCCGGCAGGGTTGAAGGCGATGATTCGATAACCTACAGTCTGGCCCGGCAGCAAGGTAATCGTCTCTGTGAACGCTGCGACGTTTGCGGGGAGTTCCGCAATCACTATATCGTTGCGAACGACGCGATAGCCGGTTTCGTCTTCCTTGTCCGCCCAGCGAATTGCGACATTCGCCTGGTTCGTTTCATAATTGCAGGAGATGTCCCATTTTTGAAGGCTGACACCCTGCGGCGCGCCGCCTTCCGGCAGGGGTGGGGCGGTGACGGTCGCCACAGCGCTGACGTCTCCCGTTGGCGTTACGAATTGTCCCGCCACCCAACATTCGCCTTTATCGGTCTTCACGACCCAGAAACCGGGCGGAAGAAAACCCACGATCTCGACGGATACGCCGGGCTGAATCTGCGTCACGGGCGGGTAGTTCACCCCGGGGCCCGTGCGGCAATTGGTCACATCTTCGAAACTTGCGGAGGGATTTTCGCCGGATGGAGGATCTTCCCCGGCGGTGGGGCTGGCGAGCGGGGATTGATTCAATGCGGCTTGAACGGTCATGGCGGCTGAAGTTGCCACCGCCGGGTCGGCGGCGTCTCCCGTTGTCGGCATATTGCAGGAAGCGACGAACAGGCATATAACGACCAGGATGCGGGCGTAACGCTTCATGACATACTCCATTGTGGATTGATGTATTTCCCGTACCGTCGTTTACGGTAAATCGGCATGACGGTTCTCCTCACTTCTCGATCACAATAACGGATGCGACCAGGGCATCCAAAACGGCGAGCGAAGGCGCGAACTGGCTTTCGTCCGCGGCGTCTACCTCGCCGTTGATTTTCAAATAGAACGCTTCGAACTCTTCCACGGTCGTCAACGGCTGGTTTACATATTGCGCGAGGAAAGGCGCCTCCACGCTGGCGATGAAGGAAACGAAATATTTCTCGTCGTCTGTGATGCCCTGATACATGTACGTCATGGAGGAGTTTTGGAGCGGGTCGGCGGAAAACGATTTGGTGAGCAGGAAGCGATAGCCCATGCCGTTTTCAAAGTCCAGCGGTGTTAATTGCGCGTCTATCAGGTTGCCCGCGCCGGCCAGCCGCGGAAAATCGTTGTGATGATCCGCCTGTCCCTCCAGAACGGCGAAAAGATTTTCCACCACGCCTGCCTGGAGCGCGTTGATATCTTCGACGCGGAAGACGCGGATGCCGCTGACCTTCATATCGTCGCCGGGGTTGGCGGTAAACAGTATATAGGCGCGCGGCGGGTACGGCAGATCATAGGGAGCGTTCGGTTCGTAAACGCCCGCAGCGCCCGTCAGCATAGCCTCTGAAAACCCTTCGGGAAAATCGAAGCCGACGGCGATTCCCATCTCGTCGAATGTGAATACGTTCTGCGCCTCGATCTCAGGGACAGCGGGTTCTGTTTCGGTTGGCTGGGGCGTCGTGGACGGCGATTCCGGCGGCGGTTGAGTCTGGGTTGTTAAATCCGTTTCGGGCGGGGGAGAGGCGGGCGCGCATCCGGCAAGGAGGAGAAGCGTCAGCGTTAGAATCGTCCTGCGAGTCATCGCATCCTATTTCACTTGAATGGATTGGATGAGCGCGTCCAGTTGCGAAAGCGCGGGTTGGAAGGAGTTGGGATCGGCGGCGCTCAGTTTTTCCGTCATGCCTTGATAGTATGCCTCCAATCCGGCGGTATCTGACATGTCGCTGGGATATACCGGCCCGTCAGCGGAGGGATTGTCTGAAGTGGATTGCAGGGGCAGGATAAGCGGGAAGCGCGCGGCGACGAGATATTTGCCGTCGGCGGTCAATCCTTCATAATGATAGAAACTGTGATCTTTTGCAATGGGACCGGGGAATTGTCCGTATTGCGAGATCATGCGAATGCCGTTGCCGTTGTTGAAATCCAGCGCATGAATTTGTGCGGCATATTGCTGGGCGGCGGCGCCGAGGAACGGCACGGTGGGCGCGTTGTCGTTGGCGACTGTCGCGCCGGGGTTTGCCAGAAAAGCGCGCAATTTTTCGATGCTGTTCGCCGCCCAGGGGTTAACGTCTGCGTAGGGTTGTGCAGGATAGACATGCAGAGTCGCCGCGGTGGGGTTATTCTCGATGGCGGGATAATTTGTCAGCGTAAAGACAATATGTTCGGGCGCCATGCCCCAGGGATCGCTGCCGGTTGATTCGTCCGCCAGCGGAACAACCTCGGGGGTTGCGCCGTCCGCGAGCCCGGGCGGTATGATGAAACTGACGTTTTGAAATGAGACCGGCGTTCCGGCGGGTTGCGCAGTGGGTTGACTCCCCGCCTCGGGCGAGACGGCCTGCGAGGTCGGGGCGGGGGATTGTCCTGACGCTTCCTGCGTGACCGCCTGCAAGGTTGCGGCGACGATGGTTTCGACCGCCCCGGCTTGGGGCTGGGTCGGCTGGGGATTTGCCCCGCAGGCTGTGAGCGCCATTGCCGTAGCCAGAATCCCGGCGATCATTTTTGCTTTATTCATTATGTATTGCTCCTGTGAGAATTGTTTTTTTTGCTTCCCCTATATTTTATGGACGATGACCGAAACCGGCTGTGACACATTGGTACGGGGAGGCAAAAGCCCGATGGAGCCGCATCTGCTTACGGCTTGGGATGAGCCGCGAAAAATTCCCACATCAGGTTCGAGGCGGAGATGGATTGAGTCGGCGCGTCGCCCCCAGCCCAGCCGGGGCGCGGACTGCCGGGCCAGGCATGTTTCCCGCCGATGATCGTGTAAAGTTCAACGGAGGAAGAATCCGCGCATCCGCCCCAAACTTGATGTTGTATGTCCTCAAAAGAATTGGTCTGCGGCTGGGAATCACAGCCATTAAAGGCGATCCAAAAATCGAGCGAATCTTGAACTGAAACAAAGTCCGCGCCTGAGGCCGATTCCGCGCCCCTGCCGCCGTCGAAGGGAACATGCTCATCCGCCGCGCCGTGAAAGTGGATGACGGCAACCGGTTGCGACGGCTGGCACGGACTGAAGTTCAACGTCCCGGCGACCGGGGCGACGGCGGCAAAAAGGTCGGACGCCTCGCACGCCAGCCGGTAGGACAGCATGGCTCCGTTGGACATGCCCGCGGCGTAGATTCTTTTTGGGTCTATGGCGGCGCTGTTTTGCAGGTCTTCCGCAATAGCGCGGATGAAACCGACATCGTCCGCGTTATTTGCCTGCGCGAAGCCGCAACATGACCCGGCGTTCCATGTAAAGAGGTTGTCCTCGAAGCGCCCCGACCCATTGGGGTAAACGACAAGGAAGCCGTGTTCTTCAGCGACCGCGTCCATCTCGCTCATGCGGACGGCGTTCTCCGCGTTTCCCCCGCCGCCGTGCAGGATGAACACCAGTGGAGCCGGAACGGAAGAATCCAAACCCGGCGGCGTGTGGAGAATATACGAACGCTCTGCGCCGTTATGCGCGAGCGTGTGAAGCGTTTCGCCTTCCGTCATTCCGCCCGCTTCCCGCCTGCATGAAACCGCCATGAGCAGGAGCGCCGCCCATGCGAGTATCGGCCAAAACCTTGTTGTGTTCATATTGAGATTGAGACGACCGGGCTCGAAAGTCTCACGACTGTTATCTCCGTCATCAAGCCGGGTTCGCCTGTCGAACCGCCGCGCGATCCTTGATCAGGAAGGGCAGGTACATGATGGAGAAAATGACGAACGCCAGTATCTCCAGTTGCGGAATGTACCAGGGCCACGGCGAGAGCGCGTCCATCAGGGTGGGGGAGGGCGGTTTCGCCGCGACGAATAGATAGTTGCTGCCGATGGCTTGATTCACGAAGAAGATGACGACCATGTAGATGTTCGTCCAGATGAAGATGCGCTTGAACGACGCCAGCGTGGGACGGCAGCCTTCGACGATGGTCATGAACAGCGGAATGGTGACCAGTAATCCATGCGCGGTAAATGCTTGCAGGCTGCGGTAATGGGGCAGGTCGTAATTGAGGGCGTCCGCCGGGGTCAGCAAGGCTTGCAACGCTCCGCCGATCCCCAGAAAATACATGAAATCGTACATGGAGCGATTGCCGCTCAACGCGGTATAGGACGTGACCCATACCATCACGCTGCATATATGCAATGGGAGCATGGTTTGAATATTCCAAATGCCCCAATACGCCGACCAGGCGTGAAGCCCAATCTCGTTGACCGCCAGCGCAAGGGCGAGCGTCTTGAGAATTACATTTCGCTGTTTTTCATTCCAGGCATTGCGAAAGAAAAAGAATGACAGCCAGAGCAGGGCGAAACCCGCCAGAACAATCAGGTGTTTGCTCCCGAAGTACTGTAATGGAACGTCTGTGTACTCGACTGAAAAGAAATCGCTCATACCTGCCTCCCGGTTGATTTGATTTATTCATTGAGGACGAAACAATCACTTTATGGAAACGGCTTTTCCTCCAGTCATCTTTTGCAAATCGTCCGTCTTTAATTCAAAGATCGCATTGGGCGTCCCCGCCGCCGCCCAGATGGTCTGATAGTTGAAGAAATCCTGGTCGAGATAGGTTTCCATTTGTTGCGCGTGACCGATGGGCGGCACGCCGCCGATGGCGAAGCCGGTCACGGCGCGGACAAAATCCGCGTCCGCTTTGCCGATCGGCTCGCCCGCATATTCTTCGATCCGTTTTTCGTTCACACGGTTGGGGCCGGACGCCAGCACGAGAATCGGTTTGCCGGAGGTCTTCCCTTTGAAGATCAGCGACTTGACGATCTGGCCAAGTTCGCACCCGGCGCGGTCGGCCGCCTCTTGCGCCGTGCGGGTGGATTCAGCGTGTTCGATCACGACATAGCCGTAACCGAGTTCTTTCAACAAATTTTGGATTTTCTGAGCGGAGGGGGAGAGTGTGGACATCCCCGAATTATAATGGCAGGATGACTACTCAAGAAGAAATCTACAAAACCGAAGGGGATAAATACGAAGCCCTGATTGCGCGGGAGGATTACGCCGGGAATATCCTCAAATCCCTGCGGGAGATTACCCCGCTCGAAGACCGCCTCGTCCTGGACCTCGGGGCTGGCACCGGACGATTAGCCTGCCTGCTCGCCCCGGCGGTTAAGAGCGTCCACGCTTTCGATATTTCGGAAGAGATGTTGCGGGTGTGCCGTCAGAAATTCGCCAAAAGCGGGCTCTCCAACTGGCGGGCGGATATCGCCGACCATCGCAAACTCCCCGTCGCGGATCATTCGGCAAATTTGGCGGTCTCCGGCTGGAGCGTCAGTTACCTTGCAGTCTGGAATCCCGACACCTGGCGCGAAGAACTGGAAACGTGGATGGCGGAAATGCGGCGCGTCCTGACGCCCGGCGGTCGCATCGTCCTCTTTGAATCGCTTGGCACGGGGAACGAGTCGCCCGTCCGGCTGGAGCATCTCGAGAATTTCTATCCCTGGCTGGACGAAACTGGATTCCAGTTCAAGTGGATTCGCACCGATTACAAATTCGAATCGCTGGACGAGGCGGAGGAACTTTCGCGCTTCTTTTTTGGGGATGAACTGGGAAACAAGGTTCGAGATAATGAATGGGTCATCCTGCCTGAGTGTACCGGCGTCTGGCATCTGGCTGTTTAAGCCCGCTTTCTAAATCCGTTTTTCAGCGCCGCCGCCAGACCGATGAGGACGAGGACGATGCAGGCCAGCGCGAACATCCATTTCAAGGCGATGAACGCGAACAAAAGCCAGGCAACGGCTGTTGGCGTTGAGGGAAAGACCGAGAGCAGAAAGACGATGGCAAGGTTTTCGAGCAGGTCGAAGAACCACGCGCCCAGCGGGACGACGTTGAATTTCCGCAGGGGATTCTCTGGCGCGAACCCGCGCTGAAACAACCATGAGATCGCCAGCGCGAAGAAAAACAGATAGGCGATCGGGTAGGCGATATCCGCCGTCAGTTCGGCGTTGCGATAAAAGACGCGCCCGTATTCGCCGTATTTTTCGATCATATTGAAAAGTTCGTCTGGCGGGGCAAAAAGCATTGTGTCGAGCGGTTGAATGTCGCCCTGCCCGCCCTGCATCAGCCCGCCGATGAGCGGCATCAGAAAGCTGCCGAAGAAGCCGGTTAGAACCAGCAGGGCGATCACGAGCCCGCCCTTTGCCCAGCCGTAAAATTTTTCGGAAACTCTGCTCAACATAAATCCTCCTCCAACCTTTTACCGCATGACCGGGGAATCTTCGCGCAAAGCGTCCCTTACGCGCAGGGTGTGATTGGCGTGGATCGGCATGGCATCCATCTCATCAGGGGTGAACCATCCGAACGCGGTTGTTTCTTCGCTCAATCCAACCTCGCCTTCCAACACTTCTGCTTCGAAATTCAGGACAACGAAGAACGCCTTGTTCCCGTCTTTGTATACGACCAGTTGATCCGGGTTGCTGTACACGCCGAGCAGGCGTTTCGCCCGCACCTTCAGCCCGGTCTCCTCCAACACTTCGCGCTCGCACGCCTCCGCCGCGCTTTCGCCGGATTCCATGTGGCCGCCGGGCAGGCACCAATGTCCATTGTCCGCGCGTTGGGTGAGCAATACTTTTTCACGGGCTTGATCGAAAATCACCGCGCTGCATCCGACGCGCAGTTCGCCTTCTTTTCCCAGCCGGGGTCCGTATAAAACCTGGGTCATGCTTTTATGAACGTCCCATTTCGCAATTCCCGCAGGGTTTCCTCGATCTCTTCGCGGCTGTTCATGACGAACGGGCCATAAGGCACGATGGGTTCCTTGAACGGCGCGCCCGCGATGAGCATGAATCGAACCCCCGCTTCGGTCTTGACCTCGATCTGGTCGCCGTCGTCGTTGAGTTTTATCATGCTGACGGCTTCTACCGCTTCGCGCGAAAACTCGCCTGCGCCTTCGAAGACATACATGAGCGCGGTGTGTCCGCCTGGGATGGGGTAAACGAACCGGGAACCGGGATCCAGCTTCACGTCCATGTAAAGAGGCGAGGCGGCGATGTCGGTCACGGGGCCGCGGACTCCATCCGATTCTCCGGCGACGAGTCGAATTGTGATTCCGTCTTTTTTGACGACGGGGATGGTCTCGGTTGCAACTTCCTGGTAGCGCGGCTCGCCCATTTTTTGCGCGGCGGGCAGGTTGACCCACAGTTGAAAGCCGTAGATGTTGCCCTGTTCGCTGCGGCGCGGCATTTCTTCGTGCAGGATGCCGCGCCCGCTGGTCATCCATTGCACGTCGCCTTCGGTGATGGTTCCGGCGTTGCCGAGGCTGTCGCGGTGGCGGACTGTGCCTTCGAGCATGTAGGTGACGGTTTCGATGCCGCGATGCGGGTGCATGGGAAAGCCGCGGAGAGGTCCTTCGAGCGGGTTGTTGAATGCGAAGTGGTCGAAGAGCAGGAACGGGTCGAAGAGGTTGCTGGCGTGCGGGGCGATGGAGCGCCGCAGTAAAACGCCTGCGCCTTCGATCACCATTTTCGGTTCGATGATTTGGGATATGGTTCGGGTTTTCATGGAATGAAGATGATGCTTGCCGGGAGAACCTTACGCAGGCGTTTCTGCGCGGTTTATTTGTCGAAGTTTTTTTTGCGCGTCAGAGATTCATTCCCGCCTTCTGGTTGAACCCGTTCCACGCCATGGCGTGCAGGAAGGATTTTTTGACCGGCGCGGATTCGACGCGCTTGAGCCACTCGGCTTCGGCGGCGCGGGCTTCTTCGTAGCAGGCGCGGCTGAATTCGGCGCGTTCCTTGGCGGGGGCGTTGTTCAGTTTCATCGCGCCCGCGATGAATTTTTTCTCCAGCGCGTCGCGGTCGGCGGCGTAGGTCTCCAGCCGCGCGCGGTAGTTTTGGATGACGGCGCGGTGCAGTTTTTCGTGGGACCAGAACAGGGAGTTGGAATCCGCTCGATGGGTGGGGACAGGCTCGCCCGAAAGGAATGAAGCGGCGTCCATCCAGAAGGGTTTGAACAGGCTGGTGCAGGGCGCGGCTGTCCCGGTGGCGAAGATGATCGGGCTGGATTTATCCAGATAAACGACGAGCGAGGCGGCGCTTTGACTGATGCGGATTGGGCCGAATCCCGCGTGCATGCAGACATCCTGTTCGCTGATGCTTGTGCGCGGATCGAAGTCGGCGTGTTTGTGGTGGCGCAGGGTCGCCATCATGGTTTCGACGCCGACCCTGCCTTTTTGACCGTCGAGTGAATCGAAAGTCGTTTCGCGGCGCGCGCGACCCCTGGAGAATGTGGTGTAAAGAAAATCGCTGAAGTCGCGCGCGAGGTGGAAGTCGTTCTTCGATTTGGAGATGCCCTTTTGGATTGCGAAGTCCACGAGGGAGTCGGACGAGAGATCGTATTGGTTGCCGATGGTCAGGCAGTTTGAGATGGTGTAAACGTCCTTGACTTGTTTCGCCGCCCATTGTTTGTCCACGGTTTCGAGAACCCAGGCGTCATCGGCGTCCGCGGCGATGAAACTGTTGTGATAATACAGGTGGTCGCCGTCTGCGGCGCAGTTGCCGCCCTGCCCGAATTGCGCCAGTATATCGGTGAGGACGGTGATCGCCTCGCGCGGCGTGACGGCGCGTTCGAGCGCGATGCGCAGCATGTCCATGCCGAGCAGCGCCGGTTCCTTGCTTGCGGGGATTTTGGAGTAGATGGCTTCGTTGCCGATGACCAGTCCGTGTTCGTTGATTCCCATTTCCGCGCCCCACATCCAGTATGGTTTCGAGAGCAGGACGGCGTGCGTGTGCGCGGCTTGCGGGATTTCGATATAAGTGCATTTGACCTTGCTCCCCGGCGCGTGGTCTGCGGCGGGGAAGAACACCATGGACTGTCCTTCGTTCGGCGGACGGTCGGAGTTTTTGCCGAAGACGGCCACGCCGTTAACCCCGGCGAGTTTGGTTGCGATGAGAGTATCACACATGGGGCGCCTCTCTTGTCTGATTTTATAAAGAGGGAACTCGGATTTGAGCGGACTGGAGAGAGTATAGCATAGATGGCGCTGCGCAGCCTTTAAGGATTATTTGTGTTCATGCAAAGGTTGTCGGCGGCATACGCTCAAGCCGCCGTCCTGTGCGAAGCCCCCTGTGGGCGGCGGCGTGTTACGAGGGAATCCTGCGCCGGGGACGGCGCAGGGAGCAACCTGCCTGACATGTTTTGCGTGTACACGATTATTTGGATTGACGTCCGATAATTTTATCCTCGAAAAAGACGATCATTTCATAGCCGGTGACATAATTGCCCTCTTCTTTGACTGGTACGACGTTGTATGCAGTGGCGATTGCAGTTTCGGCGCCGGGCGAGAGGGTAATTTGGCGGATGGATTCTCCGGCGTTTGTGCGGTCGTCGCAAATTTCAGGGATGAGGCAGGGTGTGAAGAGCAGGAAGAAGCTCCAGAAGATTTCGTCCGGGTCGCCTTCCACCTGGTACACCTTGAGCGTGATGGTGTAGGTCTCTCCCTCCCCGGCTGTCGTTACGACACTGGCGTTTGCCTGATTGCCGCTGGCCCATGACAGTCCTGTCACGCGCGCGGGGACGGGCAGGTGGTTTGCGACGGCTGTTTTCATTGATTCTCGGTCTTTGAGCAAGGCGGCGGAGGCGAATATTTGCGTAATCTGATAGCGCCCATCCGTCCCGTTGGTCCATACATAGCCATATCCCGAAGGAGTGAAGAGGAATTTTGCGGACGCGTGCGCCGTGGATTGGCTTCCCGTGAAGGTTATGGGCTTGCATCCTTCGGATAGAACGACTTCGGCGGTTTGCCCGGATTCGTACCGGCGCTGTTCGGTGATTGTGGCGCACAGTTCCAGGCTGGCGGCGCCCAGGGCTGTTGGGGCTTCCCAGTAAGTTGCCGTAACTGTGGCATAGGAGCCGTTTTCGGGCGCATAGTATTCGAATGGGAATTGAACGGATAGTGCGAAATCCTTGTTTTGGATGGGAGAATTTGGCGGAACAGATGGATTGGGAGGCAGGCTCGGAGATGCCGGGATTTCCGGGAGCGCCGTGGCGTTTACCGCCATTTCCTGTACGGGTAGAGCGCCTCCGGTTTGCCCGGTAAACATGAAGGCAGTTTGAGAATATACCCGCGCAGTGATGGAGTAACTGACGGCGCTGGCGGGCGGGTTCATGACCAGGAGGGTAAAGGCGCAGATCGCGCCTTCGGTATGAGGCGGCTGATCACACGCGGCCGCTTGACCGCCCTGGATGGTTTGGCTGGAGTCAAAAAGATCCAGGGCCACCTGACTTTGATATGCCGTTTCAGCGGGAATGCCGGAGAGTTGCCCGGAAATGGTCAGTTGTTCGGGGGTGAGTTGAACGGTCTCGACGTGGATATTGACGGGGGGCAGGGAGGTTTTGGTTGGGAGGGGTATGAAGGTGGGCGTGGGAAGAGGAGAGAGAGGGATCGGCGGTTGCGGCGAAGGGGGTGGGGGGACATATTTTTCGTCGCCGCAGGCAAGCGAGACGGCAACTAAAACGATAAGCGCGGCTTGGATTTTGAATTTCATGGAAAGCCTCCTGGTCTTGACCGAAGCGAACATTCCTTCTTGTCGAATCCAACCCCGGAGATTACAAATGGTTTTGGCTTTCCGCTCCCGTCTTTTGTCCAACAACGCGCGGATCGTTAAAACGGATTGTCGTCGTCGGAGGCTGTCGCGTTAAAGTCATCCCCGTCGTTGAACTCGCTCTCGTCGAAATCATCCTCGACCCAGACGCCTTCGCCGATCCAATCAATGACCGTGCCGCCGCCCTCGGGATAATACGGACTGACGAGGTAGTTCATGCCGTGTTCCCAGGTGACGCGAAAATCCTTGACGAGAAATTTTTTGCCCGAATGCAGGTCTTCCATTTCATCGGTCAATTTTGGGACGGGCGAAAAGGGATAGAGTTGTGCGAGGACGATCTCTTTGTCTTCATCAGGAATGATGAATTCTTCGACGCTTGATCCATCGGGAAAATATAATGGGCGGGTGGGGTAGGGCAGTCTTTCTTCGATGGGTCCGTCGTCGCCGGGGAGGAAATTTCCGTTCATGCGCTCTCCTTTTTGCGGGGCAAAATTAATTTGCCTTATGAAACCCAATGCTTGATCTCGCGGATGTGAGCGGGAGTCGTCCGGCAACATCCGCCAATGAGGCTTGCGCCTGCCTCGCGCCACTCTTTGGATTGCAGTCCGAAGTTTTCGCTCGAGGTTTCGCCGTGCCAGGAATTTGTCACGGCGCTGTAGTATTCGCCGGAGTTGGGATAGACGATGATCGGCTTGCTTGTACCCTTTTTGATTTCGCGGATCAATGCCGGGATGTGGAGCGGGGACGTGCAATTGATTCCGATGGCGGCGGCTTGAGGCTGGGTGTCGAGAAAGGCGGCGATGTCTGCGATCTTTTCGCCGTTGCTGATGCGTTCGCCGTCTTTTGCCGTGAAGGCGAACCACGCGAACGTATTTGGAAATTCTGCAAGCAACCGAATCAAGGCCCGGGCTTCGACTCCGCATGGGATGGTCTCGCAAGCCAACAGGTCCGGGTTTGAGGCGGCGAGGGCTTCGATGCGCGGACGATGAAAGGCGATCAGTTCATCTTCCGTCAAATTGTAATCGCCGCGATACTCCGAACCGTCCGCCAGGTACGCGCCGTAAGGTCCGACCGAAGCGGCGATCAAAGGATGGGCGCGATTTATGCGATTCTCTTCCTTTGACCAGAATTCAGCGCGCGCGTCCTTTGCCAATTGCACAGACTTCGTTATCAATTCGATGGACTGCCCGCGATTCAACCCGCGCTTTGCAAAACCTTCGACCGTCGCTTGATAACTGGCGGTGATGGCGATGTCCGCGCCCGCGTTGAAATAGTCGAGATGCACGGCGCGGATGAGTTCGGGTTGTTCGAGCAAAACTTTCGCCGACCACAGTGCGTCATTCAGGTCGCACCCGCGCGCTTCGAGTTCGGTCGCCATTGCGCCGTCCACGACGATGACGCGCTGGTCTTTGAGAAGACGTTCCAGCGCGCTCATTTTGCGGCGGCTTCGGCTTGCCGCAGTTTTTCCGTGGCGCGGAAATATTTCAGGTAGCGCATCGAGTTCGGGTCGCGCCCCAGCAGCAGGTCGGTGGCGCGGATGGCTCCGCCAAGTTTGATCGGGTCGGTTATGGAGGCGGTTGCTCCGGCAGGCATGACGAGCGAGAGCATGGCGGCGTTGACGGCGTGACGATCCGGCAACCCAAAGGAGACGTTGCTCGCGCCGAGGCAAATATTCGAATCGAATTCTTTTCGGATGAGTTCGATGGCTTTGATGGTGACGGTCGCGGCTTTGGAGTCGTGTCCGACGGTCATCACCAGCGGATCGAAGATGATGTCTTCGGCGGGGATGCCCATCTTCGCGGCGCGTTCGAGAATTTTTCCCGCCGCGGCGAGGCGTCCCTCGGCGGTGGGCGGGATGCCTTCGTCGAGGATGGTGAGGGCGATCACCGCCGCGCCGCGTTCTTTGACGATGGGCAGAATCGTCGTCAGTTGTTTTTCTTCGCCGTTGACGGAGTTGATCAGCGGCTTGCCGCCTTTGATGGCGTTCAATCCCGCTTCGAGAATCTTCGGTTCGTTGGAATCAATGCACAGCGGAACGTCCGTCACCGATTGCACCGCTTCGACCACCAGCGGCATGACCGCGGCTTCATCAATTTGAGGATGCCCGACGTTCACGTCCAGCACGTCCGCGCCCCAGTCCACCTGGCGCTTGGCAAGGTGTTTGACGTAATCCATGTTTCGGTCAACGAGCGCCTGCCCTAATTTTTTAATGCCGGTCGGGTTGAGTTTCTCGCCGATCATCACAAACGGCTTGTCGTAGCCGATGACAACTTCTTTTTTTTCCGATTTGAGGATGGTGTGCATGGTTGTTCTCCAGAGGTTGATGGAATTTGCGGGGTCTTACGCTCTTAAAAGCCGCAGCGCCGTCTCGGCCAGCACAGCCGCGCCGACTGAAAGCGCGCGCTCGTCCAGGTCGAATTTTGGGTGATGCAGTTCGTACAGCGGGCGGCCTTCGATCTGTACGCCGAGCATATACATGGCCCCCGGCGCGTCCCTGAGAAATTCGGGAAAGTCTTCCGCGCCGAGCGTTTTGGCCAGCGGACCGACGCTCCCTTCGCCCAGCAGGTCCTGCCCGACTCGCGCGATGGTATCCGAGACGAATTTATCGTTCATGATCGGCATTCCGCCGAACAGGAAGTTCACCCGATACTCCCCGCCGAGCGTTTTGACGATCTCAAACACGCGCGTTAATTCTGCGCGAATCCGCTTCTCGACCTCCAGCGAGGTAAAGCGGATCGTTCCTTTCATTTCGACCTTGTCGGGGATGACGTTCTCCGTGAATCCGCCGTTGATCGCGCCTACGCTGATGACCGCCGGTTCAAACGGATCGAGTCGGCGCGAGACAATCGCATTGATTCCCATGATGACATGCGCCAGCATAACGAACGGATCGTTGCTCGCGTGCGGGTAGGCTCCATGCCCGCCCTTGCCGTAGATCGTCGCCTGCCATGAGGTCACGCCGCCGCCGCTCGGCCCTTCATTGATGGAGATCGTCCCCACGGGGCGGGTGGGGTCCACGTGCTGGGCAATGACGTAATCTGCGCCGTCGGCCGCGCCTTCGGCATACATGCGTTGCGCCCCGCTCAAACCTTCTTCGTCGGCGGTCTCTTCGCACGGTTGAAAAAGAAAACGCGCGCGCCCGTTTATTTTTTCCCCGGCGAGAATTTTTGCCGCGCCCAGCGCCATGGCAGTATGCGCGTCGTGACCGCAGGCGTGCATTCGGCCTTCATTCTGCGAGACATACTCTGTCTCGTTCAGTTCAAAGATGGGCAGGGCGTCCATATCGGCGCGGATGGCGACCACTTTGCCGCCTTCGCCGATCTCCGCCACCACGCCGGTTTTACCCACTCCGCGCCTTACCCTATACCCCATCTTTTCCAATTCATCCGCCACGATCCCCGCCGTACGGTGAACCTCGAATCCAATTTCGGGATGTTGGTGGAAATCCCGCCGCCACTCGATCATTTCCTCCGATATTGCATGTGATTGTTTGAGCATGAGTATCCTCTTCTATGCGACCTATTTTACCGCTTGCCGCTTACCGATAACCGTTTACTGTTCACTGCTTACGTTTCCCTATTCCCTATCCCCTATTCCCTATCCCCTATTCCCTATCCCCTCCCCATCTCCTTTTCCGCCGCCGCTAGAATTTTATCCAACTCCGCTTCCTGCGCCAGGTCCAACGGCGGGACGACGTGTTCGCGCAAGATCCGTTCGGATTCTTCAACCGCGTAATCCGCCATTTGCTTGCGGTTGAGTTTTTCGTCCCATGCGTCCCATGAGTTGCGCTCCGCCAGTTTTGTCAGCGCCATTTCGCCGCCGCGCAGGTGCTTCATGGTGTGCTTCTGCCCGAGGAAGTTGCGCGAGCCGTTCATGACATCCAAAATAATATTGACCGCCAAGTGTTCCGCGTCCGCCGACAAGCCTTTGCGCAGGCGTTGAATACTGCCGGCCAGTTCGTTATCCAAAACCATTTGGGCGAACGAACCCATCACGCCCGCTTCCATCTCGCCGATGCCGGAGAGTTCGTCCGCTCCAGCCAGGGCGGGGATGGCGGCGTTGAGTCCGCGCTCGAAGGCGTTTTGGGCGTCGAGGGTGTGGGCATTGGTCGAGAATCCATACACGTTGACGCTGAACCCGTAAAAATGTCCGAGTTGAACCGTGGCGGCGGAGGATAAACCCAACTCGACGCCGCCCCAGATCAGCCCGGTGCGAGGCTCCAACATCCCCAAACGTCCGCAGTAAACGACGCCGCATCCCGGGTTGATCAACTGCGCCAGCACGAGCGGGGCAAGCGTTTCCGCGCTTTGTTGCACGAGGCTTCCCGTAATCGTCATGGGCGAAGTCGCGCCGCCGGTGGGGCAGGGCAGGTTGGCGTGAATAACGCCATACTTCGCCATTTCCATGATCGCTTCGGCGGCGATGTCGTGCATCGTCAGCGGACTGACCGGCGAAAGCGAAAGCGTTAATTCATTCGCCGGAGTCCCGACCACCGCCGCCAGTTCCACCGCAAAGCGCGCTTCATGACCGAATTGAATGCCGGGACCCTGCACAGGCTTGACCGTATTCGAAAGCGCATGGCGGTACATGCGCAGCGACATCATTTCATTTGAAACATCGGGCGGGGTAAAAAATGGAGTGACCGTGTTGCAGTTCGGCAGCGCGTCCAGCAATCGCACGGCGTCGGCGCAATCCTGCGCGGTCGCCGCGCGGCGCGTATTGCTTCCGGCGTCGTACACATCGCGCGCCCCGCCGAGGTTGTGGAAATACAACGCGCCATTGCCGAGTTCGTTGACCTGCCCATTGCGCCCGCGAATCACAGGCCGCTTATTGGCTTTGGCAATGCAATCCATCACCAGGTCGGGCGGAAAGAAAACGCGGTTATCCCGAACGGCGCATCCGGCTCCCTGCAAAATTTCAAGGCTGGGTTTATGCGTCCAGAAAACGCCCGCCTCATTCAACACCTGCAAGGTCGCTTCGTGCATGGCTTGCACATCTGCGTCCGATAAAAACTTTAAGGGTTCCATGGTCTCTCCTGAGTTCGGGGATAAAAGTATTTAAGAGAGCGCCTGAAAACCCATGTCATTGTCATTTCGAGCGCTGGCGAGAAATCTTTTCCCGCGAGCGCGCAGGATTTCTCCTCGCTCCGCTCGTCGAAATGACAGTTTTCAGACACTTTCTAAGTAAACAAGTAGACGCGCCAAATACCTGTCTACCTATTTACCTGTCTACGCCGCCGCCTCTTTCCAATACCTTCTCCAAAAACTCCACCCGCCTTACTTCCGCATCAACAATATTTTCGATCTTATAAAACGCATGCCCCTCCCCTTCGTATAAAAGCAATTCCACTTCCTTCCCCAACTCCGCCAGTTTGTCGCGCGCGTCCATCGAATCCGAAGCCGGACAGCGCGGATCGTTCTCGCCGCAAATCAACTGCACGGGCGCGGCGACCTTGTCCAAAAAGAAATACGGCGAGCGCGCGATCCATAGTTCTTTATTCTCTTCCGGGTCGCCCATGTTCTCGATGTTCCAATGTTTAAGATCCTCGCGCGACTCGCGATGCGACTTGATCCAATTCAAGAACGGCACGACCGCCGAGCCGCCCGCGAACAATTCGGGGTAGCCCGTCAGGCAGGTCATCGTCAAATAACCGCCGTGACTCCTGCCCGTCACCGCGACTTTTTTTGCAAGCCCATTCTCCAGCAAATATTTTGCGCCCGCCGCGCAATCGTCGTTGTCCACGCCGCCCATGTCGTAGCGGCTGGCGTTTTGCCATTGTTTTCCGTACCCCGTCGAGCCGCGATAATTCGGCGCGAGAACCGTCCAGCCGCGCAGCGCCATCAAACTCAAAACAGGATTCCATGAAAACTGCAAATGCCAGTTGGGCCCCCCATGAATATCGAGCGCCGCGCAATCGCCCGCGCCGCGATACAACAACGCCGGAACCTGCGCGCCGTCCATGCCCGCATACCAGACTTCCTCCGGCGGCGGAAAGTTGAGATCCGCCTCGAGCGATTTCGTCAGTTGAGTCGCTTCGCCGCTGTCGAGAGCGATCTTCCATAAATCGGGCGGATGATTCGCGCCTTCAAACAGGATGACGACCCCATCGGCTGTGATCTGCGGGTGAGCGTGAACTCCCTCCCCGACTTTGATCTCACGAATGGCGCCGCCTCTCTCTCTAAACTGAAACCTGGTCCTCGCCCCCTCGCTGTGTACCCAGCCGATAACGTCCCCGCTCCGCGACCAGCAGGGTTGCGTGTCATCGCCGGTTGAATCCGTCGCCCATGCGATCTCCTGCGTTTCGACATCGAATAAGCCTATGTTGAACCATTCCCCATTTTCGCAGGAAAACGCCAGAGACTTGGAGTCCGGCGACCAAGCCGGGTGTTGCGCGTTCAACGCTTTGCCGTCCTGCATTAACTGGATGGCGCGAACTTTCCCTTTATGGCGGCCCACCGGCACGATATGAATACTGCGCTCGCTCGCCGCCGCTTCCGACTCGACCGCGATCCACTTGCCATCCGGCGACCAGGCGGCATCCCAGCAGGGACGGAAGATGTTGCGAATCATTCGCGCTCCGCTCCCATCCAGCGGCAAAACATACAGCGAGAAGATTCCCTTGGCGTCGGAAAGTACCGCCAGCGATTGACCGTCCGGCGACCACGATACATTGGGTTGGTGCGCGTATAAAATATCCGGCGTCAAGTCGGTGGAAGTGTTGCTCGTGAAATCATGGACGCAGATGTGATACGACTCGCTCCCATCCAGATCCAGCGCAAAGGCGATCTTCGTCCCATCCGGCGAAAAACGCGGCGAAAACTTCGCGCCTTGCAAACTAATCTCTACTCTTCTACTTTCTAATCCTCTACTCTCCCATAATTCCCATGCCCCGGACTTATTCCACGAGAAAACAACCCGGCTCCCATCCGGCGAGACGGCGAAGGGCAGCCCAGCGTCCACGTTGGGAATGCGCAATAACTGGTCAAGCGAAAGCAACGGTCAACCCGCCCTTCTCAGGTCAATCGCGCGGGATTCGAGGTCTTTTGCGTCCTTGCCAAACAGCGTTATGAATGCGATAAAAATAAACAGAATGAAAAGGCACGAACACACCGAGAGGGTGACCACCGAGGCGAATGTCGAGGGCGAAAAAGCCGCGTCAATCGGCGTGGTTTTTTCCGCCATGAGGGAGTTGAGCGCGTCCGCCATTTTGGGGACTTGATCCGTGTCAATATAGATGCCGCTCATGAGGATTCGCCCGCCGTCGGCGGTTATGAAGTACGCGCGGTCGCTGCACCGTTTTGTCGTGCCGCCGCCTTCGCACTTGAGTTCATGCTCCACGGCGGAGACGCGATCTGCGCGAACCGTCGTGAATGGGATGCCGAGTATGGCGTCATGAGACTGGCAGGTATAAAGTTGATCCCCCTGCAATTCACAGCGGACTTTCAGCGACGAGGCAACCCCGCCGAGAAGGAACAAGGCCGCTCCCCCTATTAAAAAGACAATGATGAAGGTTGCAATAAATTTGACGATCTTCTTAAACACGGCGGACTCTCCTGTGCGGTTGGGGTCTTTCCAGCGCTCGCCTCTCTAATCTCCATTCTCTACCCCCTATTCCCTATTCCCTATTTCCCATCATCCAACCTGGGCAACTCTTCCACCCCGGCCTTTTTTGCCAGGTCGAGCATGTACGAGTGGAGTCGCGCTATCTGGTCAGAATCCAGTTCGGGGCGGCGGTAGGAGGCGAGTAATTCCTTCACGCGCAGTTTGGCCCTGCCGAAGGCGTCCAGCGAGCCGGAGGCTTTCCACTGGCGGGTCGAGTTGCGGTCAATCACGTCGCTGGGCAGGTGTTGCTCTTCGCGGAAGAGTTGCATGGTGATCTTTTGTTTGAGGAAGTCGCCGCCCTTGAAGTTGATCTTGTCGTCGTAGAATCCGGTGGCGAGCGTGTCGGTGTGCTGTTTGACGCCGCCGATCATGCGCTTTGCCATGGCGATGCCTTCCGCGTCTATGACGAGTTTTTCGGCGCTGTGACAGGCGAGGAAGTCCAACATGCCGGAGCCGGAGATCATGTTGATTCCGCTCAACGCGCCGACCATGGCGGTGATGCCGCTTTCCAGCCCGGCTTGCGCGTCCACCAGTTTTGAATCGGTTGCGCCGAGGTAGGTGTGCGTGGGCATTCCAAGAGTCTTGGCGACTTGCGCGTACGAACAATCGAGCATGGCGGTTTCGATGGCGCCCATCGGGGTTGCGCCTTTTTTCATGTCGAAGATCGCCGCCGCGCCGCCCCAGACGATGGGGGAGCCGGGTTGCGCGAGTTGATGGATGGTGATCCCGGCGAGACATTCCGCTGTGTGTTGGGTGACCGTCCCAAGCATGGTGACTGGGGACGCCGCGCCCGCCAGGGGTACGGAGACGATCTCCGCCGGGATGCCGGAGCGGGCCAGTTGAATGAGGTTTCCCGCGCCGAAGTTTGACCAGATCAACGGCGGAGCCGGGCAGACGTCGAAGATGGCGCGCGGTTTTTCGCGGGCGGCTTCGGGGCTTCCCGCAAAGAGCGCCAGCATTTCGATCATCTCCCGCACAGTCTGATTGGTAAATGCGCCGGTGACGATGGGTTTTTTGGAGTAAAGCAATGCCAGATAGAGGCGATACGAATCTTGTATCTCTTTGGGAACGTCGTGGCAGATGACGGCGGTGGATTGCGCGTCGTATTGCGGGATCTGCTCGGCGACTTTCAACAATCGGATGAGATGTTCGGTTTCGGTAGTCTCATGCTCCAGCGTTTCCGGGTTGAGCATGGTGATGCCGGAGGAACCCGGGTCGAAGTGAACCGCGTCGCCGCCGTATTGGACGGCGGGATTGCCGTGTAAATCGTACAGAAAAAATTCGCGCGGAACGCTTTCCAGCGCGCGTTGAACGAGCGAAGCGGGGATCTGTGCAACATGCGTTTCGGGGTTGATGGCAACGCCCTCGCGTCGAAGCAGGTCGCGCGCCTCTTCGTTTTGAATTTTGATTCCGGGTTTTAGCAGGAGTTCGTAGGCTTCTGCCAGAATGCGGGCGATGATTTCGTCGCTGAGCAGGGTTAACTTCGGTCTCATGAAACCGCTTTCTTAGGCCTTGCCCACCAGGCGTTTGGCCAACTGCACCGCGCCGACCGCGTCTTCCGATGTGCCGTCGGCGTTGATCTTGGTCGCCCAGTCGCGGGTGATGGGCGCGCCGCCGACCATGACCTTGATGCGCGGACGCAGGTTTTCCTTGTCCATTTCTTCGATCAATTCTCGCTGGCGCACCATCGTGGTTGTGAGCAGGGCGCTCAAGCCGATGAGTTGCGCGTCAATCTCCAGCGCTTTGCCGATGATCTTTTCGGCGGGTTGATCCACGCCCATGTCGGTCACTTCGAAGCCGGAGGCGCTGAGCATGGTGCCGACCAGCGTTTTACCGATCTCGTGAATGTCGCCTTCGACGGTGGCCAGTACAACCCTGCCCATCGTCTCGCGGGCGGAGCCCAGTTTGAGTAATTCCGGCTCGAGAACGGCGACGGCGGCTTTCATCGCTTCGCCCGCCATCACCAGTTCCGGCAAGAAGGCTTCGCCCGCGCCGAACTGGTCGCCGATGTAGTTCACGCCGACCACAAATCCTTTTGTGATGGCGTCCAGCGGCGGAATGTTCAGTTCGATGGATTTCTTCGCCAATTCCACCGACACATCCGAATCCCCGTCTATGATGCTCTGCGCCATATCCTTGTACAATTTCTCGAGTTCGTCAGACATACAGCCTCCTTGAATGTTGGTTCGGCAGGCGATCGCCGCCCGCCTCTTTATTTTGCTTTCTTCATCAAGTGCGCGACTTGTTTTTCTTTCTCCCTCAACAGTTTCGAGGGAATGTTGCGGTAATTCTCCAGCCACCTGCCCGATTCCATCACATGCTCCAGCGAGACCTTCATCGCCAGGTCGGGGTCGCGCTTTTTGAAAGCGGACAGGATGGCGGCATGTTCGCTGTGCGCCTGCGCCACGCTGCTCGAGACCAGTTCCGGTTTGCGGAACAAAGCCTCGTACAACAACCAGTCGGGGAAGGCGTTCGAGACGATGGCGTACAACTGGATCAGTAAATTGTTTCCGGAAGCCTCCGCAATCGCGGCGTGGAACTCGCGGCTTAGCTGGCGTTCCTGCGGCATTTCGTTCAAGTCAACATGCCTGTCCATTTCCGCCAGGATGGACTCGAGGTTTGCGATCTGTTCCGGCGAGATGTTCAGCGCAGTTTCGCGGGCGATCATCGCCTCCAGAAAAAGCCGCATCCCATAGGCTTCCACGACATCCTTCTCCGACATTTGACGCACGCACACGCCGCGATAAGGCACACGCTCCGCAATGCCTTTTGCCACCAATAAATCCAACGCTTCGCGCACGGGCGTCATGCTCACGCCCATCTGTCCGGCGATCTCCTCCTGTCTGAGCCAGTCGCCGGGCGCGTATCTACCGGCGATGATCTTGCGGTGGATCGCGTCGTAGATTTCTTCCCTCAAGGGTTTATGGGTGAGTTCCTTCGCCATTGACGCCATGATTGTACATTATATATAATCCCTGCAGATTTCGGAAGTGGCGCGCGTTGCGAAAAGGCGCTTTGCCAACGCGAAGAAATGCGCGGATTCATGGACGAATATCAATTTTGTCCGCCATGGAGTTCGGTTATACTCGCAGATGGAGCCAGTATCATGGACGCCTTCGACCTTACCCCCGTCAAACTTGCAATCGAAAAATACATCCCATTGGGCCGCTCGGGGCTGTTGCCAGCCTTGCACGCGGCTCAAAATATTTACGGCTGGGTCCCGGAGCCTGTCGCCGCCGAGATCGCCCGCGCATTGCGCGTTCCGCTTTCCGACGCGCACGGCGTGATCGAATTCTATTCCCTCTTCTACGATAAGCCGACCTCGAAGCGCGTCATCCGCGTTTGCACGGATGCGGCTTGCGCGCTCAAAGACGCGGATGGAATCCTCTCCCGCCTGCGCGCTCGGCATGGACTTCAACCGCATCAGACTCCCGAAGACCTGTCCCTGACCATTGAGCCGAGCCCGTGCCTGGGGCTTTGCGACCACGCCCCAGCCGTGTGGACGACGGACAACGGCGTGAGCGTCGTCAACGAGAAGGGGATCCCGCCTTCGCCGGTTTACGGCTCGTTGCGTCTGCTGACCAAAAATTGCGGCGGCGAAACGACCTCCCTGAAAAAATACGGCGAATACGCCGGGTTGAAGAAAGCCAAAACCCTCAGCCGGGAAAAAGTCGTGGACGAGATCAAAGCCTCCGGTCTGGTGGGAAGAGGCGGCGCAGCCTTCCCGGCTGGAATCAAATGGGAGGGCGCGCTCAAGGCGCAGGGCGACGCCAAATATGTCGTCTGCAATGCGGATGAGTCCGAGCCTGGCACGTTCAAGGATCGCATCCTGTTATTGGACGATCCGCATCGAACCATTGAGGGCATGTGCATTGCGGCGCACGCCATCGGCGCGACGAAAGGCTACATTTATATTCGCGGAGAATATCCGTATATTGTTCCTGTTTTGGAAAACGCGGTGAACGAAGCGCGCGAAGCGGGCTATTTGGAAGACTTCGATATTGAAATCCGGGTCGGCGCGGGCGCCTATATCTGCGGCGAGGAGACTGCGCTGTTCGAGTCCATCGAAGGGAAGCGCGGTTTTCCGCGTGTGAAGCCGCCCTTCCCGACGACTCACGGCTTGTTCGGCAAACCGACCGTCATCAACAATGTCGAAACGCTGTGCAATGTGCCGCTCATTATTTCGATGGGCGCGGCGGAATACCGCAAGATCGGCGCCGAAAAATCGCCGGGACCGAAATTGTTCTGTCTGTCCGGCGACGTGGCGCGACCGGGCGTTTACGAAGTTCCATTCGGCGTCACCCTGCGCGACCTGCTCGAAATGGCCGGGGGCGTGGCGGATGGAGGAACGCTGAAATCGGTTCTGTTCGGCGGCGCGGCGGGAGCGTTTGCAACCTCCGCGCATCTCGATGTGAAATTGACGTTTGAAGACTTGCGCGAATCCGGGCTGCCGCTTGGCTCGGGCGTGGTGATGGTCTTCGACGAAACCCGCGATATGCGGCGGGTATTGAAAAGTCTGGCGCGCTTCTTCGCCCACGAATCCTGCGGAAAATGCTACCCCTGCCAGATGGGCACGCAAAGACAAAAGGAGATCCTCGACCGCGTGGCGGAGGGCGAAATTCGCGGCGGCGACTTTGTCCGCTTGCAGGATGTGGGCTGGACGATGACGGACGCTTCGCTGTGCGGGCTTGGGCAGACGGCGGCAAGCGCGGTGTTGAGCGCGATGAAGTTGTGGCCCGAACTGTTTCAAGGATGAAGGATGAAGGATGAAATTTTACTTCGTTGTTCCCCCTGTTTGTCGCAACTGCCCATATGAGGTTTTATGTTCACGCTGATTGTTGACGGAAAAGAAATAACCATCGAGGACGGCAAGACGATCCTCGAAGCCGCGCGCGAAAATGGAATTGACATCCCCACCATCTGCTGGCACGCGGCGACGACGGCGAACGGCTTGTGCCGCATGTGCGTGGTCGAGATCGAGGGGGTGCGACTGCTCCAGCCTGCGTGCATCGTCAAAGCCGGGAAGGATATGAAGGTCCAGACGCGAAGCGAGAGAGTTATCCGCGCCCGCAGGACGATTTTGGAACTGCTCGCCTCCACCATGGACCTGTCCGACGCGCCCGAAGTCCTGGCGATGATGGACGAATACGGCGCAAGCGCGGAACGCTTCCCGGACGCGGCGCGGCGCGAGTCGGAAGTCAAGGACGACAACCCGATGTACATCCGCGACTACTCGAAATGCCTGCTGTGCTGGCGCTGCGTGCAAGTCTGCGCCGAGGACGCGCAATACACCTACGCCATCAATTTCGAGGGGCGCGGATTCAAAACCCAGATCGGCACATTCTTCGACAAGCCCATTCCCGAAACGACCTGCGTGCTATGCGGTCAATGCGTGGGAGTCTGTCCCACCGGCGCGCTGAAACCAAAACGCCAGTATTTGTTGGAGCAGGGCGTCAGCGCAGAAGAAATCAGCGTGATGAATACCGGAAGGAAGAGAAGAAAATCGTAATTCGTAATGCGCGATCCGTAAGGAACGAATTACGCATTGCGCACTGGAGTTGCACATGATCAAACCCGACCGAATTGTCGCCACCACCTGCCCCTACTGCGGCGTGGGCTGTACGCTCAACCTGCACATCAAGGAAAACGTCGTCTATCGCGTCACGTCGCCGTTCGACGCGCCCGCCAATCACGGCAACCTGTGCGTGAAGGGACGCTTCGGTTACGACTTCATCCATTCAAAAGACAGGCTGACGAAACCGTTGATGAGGAAGGGCGGCGAACTCGCCCCCGCAAAATGGGACGGGGCGCTGGGTCATGTCGCGGAACGGCTGCTCGAAATCCGCGACAAATACGGACCCGACTCCATCGGCTTTTTGCTTTCGGCAAAATGCACGAACGAGGAAAACTATCTCCTGCAAAAGGTTGCGCGCGGATTGATCGGCACGAACAACGTCGATCACTGCGCGCGGCTCTGACACTCCAGTTCCGTCGCCGGTCTGGCGGCCACCCTGGGCTCGGGCGCGATGACCAACTCCATCGCCGACATTCATCTCGCGGAAGTTCTGCTCGTCACCGGCAGCAACACCACCGAGGCGCATCCGGTCATCAGCCTGGAGATGAAAAAAGCGGTTCGACAGCGCGGCGCAAAATTGATTCTGATTGACCCGCGCGAGATCGAACTGGCCGACTTTGCGACCCTGCACCTGCGCCCGCGCTCCGGCACGGACGTGGCTTTGCTGAACTCGATGGCGCATGTCATCATCGGGCGCGGATGGGCGAAAGAGGAATTCATCGCCGCGAGGACGGAAAACTTCGACGCGCTGAGGGAGGCCGTCAAAGAATCCACGCCGCAGTGGGGCGAGGATGTGACAGGCGTCCCGGCGGAAATGATCGAAGAAGCCGCGCAGGTTTACAGTCAGGCAGGAAGCGCGGCCATTTTTTGGGCAATGGGCATCACGCAATCCTCGCACGGCGTGGATAACGTCCAGGCGCTTGCGAATCTCGCGCTCCTCACCGGAAATTTTGGCAAGCCCGGCTCGGGAGTCAACCCGTTGCGCGGACAGAATAACGTGCAGGGCGCGTGCGACATGGGCGGACTGCCAAATGTGCTGACCGGCTATCAACAGGTGGCGGATGAAAACGCGCGCGCAAAATTCGAGAACGCCTGGCAGACGAGCGTGAAGATTCCGTCCAAGCCGGGGTTGACCGTCACAGAGATGATGAACGGCGTCCTCGACGGGCGCATCAAGGCGCTATACATCCTGGGCGAAAACCCGATGCTCTCCGACCCGAACACAAACCATGTGAAAGAGGCGCTGGAGAAAATCGAATTCCTCGTCGCGCAGGACATCTTCCTGAACGAGACCGCGCAACTGGCGCATGTGGTATTGCCCGGAGTCAGTTTCGCCGAGAAGGAAGGCACGTTCACCAACACCGAGCGGCGCGTGCAACTTGTGCGCGCGGCGTTGCCGGTTCGCGGCGACGCGCGGCGCGATCTGGACATCATCTGCGACCTCGGACAACGCCTCAGCCGCGCGGATGCAAAAAATTCTTCGGATGCGATTCGCCCCGTCTCGGATTGGAACTACGCCGATGCCGCCGCCGTGTGGGACGAGATCGCGGCTCTGACTCCCTCCCTGGCTGGAATCAGCCACGAGCGGCTTGATCCACGCGGAATCCAATGGCCCTGCCCGGCGGCCGATCACCCCGGCACGCCGATTCTGCATAAAGAAAAATTCACGCGCGGACCCGGCAAATTCACCCCGCTGGTCTTCCGCGAGCCGATGGAGAATCCCGACTCCGAATATCCCTTCACGCTCAACACTGGGCGCATTTTGCAACACTGGCACGGCGGGACGATGAGCCGCCGCTCGGAGGGACTCGACTGGGTCGTGCCGGAGGGCGAGATTCAAATCAACGATGCGGACGGCGAAAGGCTGGGCATTGCCAGCGGCGAAATGATCCGCGTCGCATCCCGGCGCGGCGAAGCGACCGGCAAAGCCCGCCTGACGGATAAACTTCCGCGCGGCATGGTCTTCATGAACTTCCACTTCGCCGAAGTTCCCGCCAACGCATTAACGGGCGACGCCGTGGACCCGGTCGCGAAGATTCCCGAATACAAAGTCAGCGCGGTGAAAATCGAGCGGATATAATACGGTACTGCAAACTTCAGTTTGCGCCCCGCATCGGGCGTTCTTTATTGGTTGAAGGAGTATTCCTATGAGAGCCGTTGTTCCGCTTAATCCCAATCGGGTGGTCGCAGACAGGACAGTCTCGACCACCTGCCCATATTGCGGGGTGGGTTGCAACCTCCAACTGCACGTCAAAGACGACTTCATCTTCAAAGTCACCTCGCCGTTCGACGCGCCCGTCAACCGCGGAAACCTGTGCGTCAAAGGGCGCTTCGGCTACGACTTCGTCTATCACCCCAGACGCGTCACAACGCCGTTGGCGAGAAGGTATTTGTTGGAAGGAAAACCAAGACCGGAGAATAGAGAACAGAGATTTGAGATTAGTGAACGGAAAGAGACTGGAGAGCAGAGAATAGAGAATGGTGAAACCACTAGTCATCCAGTCTCTAGTCATCTATTGTCTTCCTGGGACTGGGTCGAAACCGACTGGGAGACCGCCCTAAACATCGTCGCCGACAACCTGACCCGCATCTACAAGCGCGACGGCTCGGACGCGATGGCGGTCTATTGCTGCGCCAAAGCCACCAACGAAGACAACTACCTCCTGCAAAAAATGTACCGCGCCATCTTCCGCACCAACAACGTGGATCATTGCACGCGCCTGTGCCATGCCGGTTCGGTCGTCGCGCTTCAGCAAGCCGTCGGCTCCTCCGCCATGAGCAACACCGCAAGCCAGGTCATAATGAACGACGTGTTCATCGTCACCGGCTCGAACACATCTGAAAATCATCCCATCATCGCGCTCCAGATGAAGGAAGCGGTGATGAAACACGGCGCGAAGATGATCGTCGCCGACCCGCGCCGCATTGACCTGGCGGACATGGCCGAACTCTGGCTGCCGCTCAAACCCGGCACGAACGTCCCCGTTTTTTCGGCCATGGCGCATGTCATCGTGAAAGAAGATTTGGTCAACTGGGAATTCGTCAACAGCCGCACAGAAAACCTGGACGAATTTCTCGAATCGCTCGAAAAATTCACGCCCGAATACGCCGAAGAAATTTCCGGCGTCCCCGCCGAGGACATTCGCAAAGCCGCGCGTCTGTACGCCAACGCCAGAAACGCCGCCATTTACTGGGGCATGGGCATCTCGCAACTTTCGCACGGCACAGCCAGCGCCATGGCGATCATCCACCTTGCCTTCCTCACCGGCCATGTCGGGCGCGACGGCACGGGGCTCAACCCCCTGCGCGGACAGAACAACGTGCAGGGCGCCAGCGACATGGGCGCGATGCCGTTTCATTACCCCGGCTACATGCGCGTGGACAACCCCGAAAACCGCGCCCAATGGGAAAAATGCTGGAACATCGAAGCAGGCGGGTTGAGTCTCAAACTCGGGCTCACCACCACCGAAATTTTGAGTCACGCCCACGAAGGCGGGATCCGCGCGCTGTACATCATGGGCGAAAACCCGATGATGTCCGAACCGAACCTCAACGAAACGCGCAAACACATGCAGCGCCTGGAATTTCTCGTCGCGCAGGATATTTTCATCAACGAGTCCGGCGCGTTTGCGGATGTCTTCCTGCCCGCCACGCCATTTGCGGAAAAAGACGGCACGTTCTCAAATACGGATCGCCGCGTACAACGAGTCCGCGCCGCGCACCCGCCGCGAGGAAACGCCCGCCCCGACTGGCAGATCCTCTGCGATTTAGCCCTGCGCCTCGAATCGCGCCTCGGGCTGGATACCGCCCATTGGGCATATTCCCACCCCGAAGAGATTCTGCGCGAGATGGGAAGCGTGAATCAAGATTATGCGGGCATTACCTACGAACGCATTGAAAAAGAGGGATTGATCTACCCCGTCCCGACTCTCGATCACCCCGGCACGCCGACGCTGTTCACCGAATCCTTCCCGCGCGGCAAAGGGAAATTTCACCCGCTCGATTACGTCCCCGCGCGCGAAGAGCCGGACGACGAATATCCCTTCATCCTCACCACCGGAAGACTGCTCGAACACTGGCACGGCGGTTCCATGACGCGCAACTCCGCGCTAAACGAAACCTACCCCGAAGCCCGCGTGGAGATTCATCCGGCCGACGCGGAGATTCATGGAATCAGAAACGGCGACCCGGTCAAAGTCCAGAGCAGACGCGGCGAAGTCGTCCTGCGCGCCACCGTGACGGAGAAGACCACCGTCGGCGTGGTTTTCATCCCCTGGCATTTTCACGAAGCCGCCGCAAATTTGCTCACCAACGACGCGCTCGACCCGCAGGCGAAAATCCCCGAATTCAAAGCGTGCGCCGTGCAGGTCTTTCCGGCGCGGGAGGACGATTTGCCGAACCCTGAATTTGAGGTGAAAAGGGGCAGGTATTAGGGCTTGCGAAAATATTTAAATCGAAGCGACGAGCGTCTTCTGCGTTTTCGTCCAAAAAACAAAGCGCAAGGTAATCAAAATTCAACTCGCTTTTGGAGAAACCTCATGAAATCATTGCTCGAAAAACTGAAGATTCAACCCGTTAACGCCGGGGCATGCGCCGGCGTGGATGGCTGGTTGATGGATGAGAACGGCAAGGAATTGATTTCCTACAACCCGACGACCGGCGAGGCGATCGCGAAGGTGATTCAGGCGACGCCTGCGACGTATGAGAAGGTCGCTTCGGCGGCGCATCAGGCTTTCCTCGATTGGAGGCATGTCCCCGCGCCGAAACGTGGCGAGCTTGTCCGGGACCTGGGGAATGCATTGCGCGAGTTGAAGGAACCTCTCGGAGACCTCGTCACCGTGGAGATGGGGAAGATCCGCGCCGAGGGGTGGGGCGAAGTCCAGGAGATGATTGACATCTGCGATTTCGCGGTGGGGCAGAGCCGCATGTTGTACGGTCTGAGTATGCATTCGGAGCGATCTGCGCACCGAATGTATGAACAGTGGCATCCATTGGGAATCCTGGGGCTGGTGACGGCGTTCAATTTTCCTGTCGCGGTCTGGTCGTGGAATTCCGCGCTTGCCGCCATTTGCGGCGACACGGTGATGTGGAAGCCGTCTTCGTACACTCCGTTGACGGCGATTGCCGTCACTCATATCGCAAACAAAGTCATGGCGGATCACGGCTTGAGCGGCATCTTCAACCTTGTGGTCGGCTCGGGGCGTGATGTGGGCGAGTTGATGTTGAACGATAAACGCATTCCCCTTGTTTCGTTCACCGGTTCGACCAGCATCGGGACGCATGTTTCCGAGACGGTGGCGAGACGTTTTGGAAGAACGATTCTCGAACTCGGCGGCAATAATGCGATCATCGTCACGCCGAATGCCGACCTGGATATGGCGACCCGCGCGATTTTGTTCGGCGCGGTTGGCACAGCCGGTCAGCGTTGTACATCCACAAGGCGCATCATCATGCAGAAAACTGTCGCGCGGGAGTTGTCCAATCGCCTCGTGAACGCATACAAACAGGTGCGCATCGGCGATCCGCTTCAGCCCGATACCTTGATGGGTCCGCTAGTGGTCAATACCTCGGTGGAAGAGATGATGGACGCCGTCAACAAGGCGAAGGCGGACGGCGGCGAGGTCTTGACCGGCGGGGAGATGCTCCCGGAACTTGGACCGAATTTTGTAACGCCCGCCATCATCAGGATGCCCGCGCAAACCGAAATTGTCAGGACCGAAACCTTTGCGCCGATTCTCTACCTGCTTGAATACGAAACGATCGAAGAAGCGCTTCGCATCCACAACGATGTGCCGCAGGGGCTTTCCTCGGCGATATTCACCGATTCGGTGCGCGAGGCGGAGACTTTCCTTTCCGTGGGCGGTTCGGACTGCGGGATTGCCAATGTCAACATTGGCACGTCGGGCGCGGAGATCGGCGGCGCGTTCGGCGGCGAGAAGGAGACCGGCGGCGGACGCGAATCCGGCTCGGATGCGTGGAAGGTCTATATGCGCAGGCAGACCAACACGATCAACTGGTCGAAGGAACTTCCATTGGCGCAGGGGATCAAGTTTGGCGATTGATTACCTTACACTTTGTTTTTAGGACGCGGAAAACGCGGATGAACGCAGATTTTTTGGCAAAACGCCCGAAAAAAATGCCTTGAATCCGCGTTTTCTGCGCTCGTCTGCGTCCTATTTTAAGAGTGTAAGGCAATCAGATTTTCTCTCTTTGATCAGCGTAAACCCGCGTTCATCTGCGCCCCAATTTTGAAAGTGTAAGGTAATCAGTGGAATCGACTAACCCTCAATTGCAAACCTTGTGCAAAGCCTGCGGACTGTGCTGCTCGGGTCATCTCTTCTCCTGGGTTCGGCTTAACGCTTCCGAACTTGACGTGATCGAAAAACTGGGCATTGCTGTCATTCGCGATGACCCGCGCCAGCGCGGATTTTTACAACCCTGCCCGATGTGGGAGGGGACGTGCAGAATTTACACCTTCCCTGAATACCCGAAGAGTTGCGCGAGGTATAAATGCAAAGTATTCCGCCAGTTGGAGGAAGGCGACGTTTCATTGCAGGAGGGATTGGCGGTTATCGAAGAAACGCTTGCTTTGATCCGCGGGATCGAGGCGTCCCTGCCCGATTCGCCCGCCGTCAGTTTTCGGGAGCGGTTGCTCGCCCGCAAGGAGGGGTTGGAGTCGGCGGGTAAAGGCTTGGAAAATGAGTTTCCGGCGAAGACCGCCGTTTTGCTCGCGCGATATGAAGATATGTTCGGGGTGGATGATTTTGTTGATTACGAGGCGTAATAAAACCGTCCTCGAATGAAAAACGAATCAACGAATGCGCCTGACCGTATTCGTTATTCGCGGCTGAACCTGCCCTGAGGTCGAAACCCAGTCGAAGGATTCGCGGACGGCTCCGCCTGTTATACTTCGCCTGCCGGTCATCGCGTTCGCTTGATTTTGTTCAGGGAGTCCGTCATGAAAAAAATCGCGCTGTTCATCCTTATCGCTTCGACCTTCTCCGCCTGCTCCCCGCAGGCGACAGTCACCCCCGAGGCGACTGTCGCCTTGACGGCAACCCCAACCGTAACATTTACCCCCACCCCCTCGCAGACTCCCACCCCCGAGCCGACGCCGACGCCGGACCCCGCCCAAATCGCCGCGGAGGAGATGGGCAAACTCAACCTGGTCTTGGATACGGATTACACGCTCGCGCCCGACGAAAACGGCAACCTTGCCGCCTTTAACAAAGCCGGGGTGAAAATTTACGAACCCTCGACCAACCTGTGGAATTCAAACCTGATCGCCAAGATCGTGGAAAACAGCCTGAAAATCACCGGCGACTGCGAAAAAACTGACCTTTCACCCTCTGGTGACTTTTTGAAAATAAATAGGCATGGGCTTAAAATGCAAAGTGAACTTACGGAATTGGGGGCATCTCCAAGGATAGACCACCTTCATTTCCAATTCTTATTCTTGAGATCACCCTCAAATAGGGCGCAAAATCAATTTTGCTGGATGTTTACTTTAAGCTATCCGGAAGATCCGCCGGAAAGACCTTTTATCGCTTTTTGGAGGACAGAGGCGGGCGGCGAAACACAAATTCATTGGGCTGACTTATTTAATCCGGAAGAGTGACAGTAGGCTAGGGATGTGCTATTGTTAGTTCATGAGCCAGGCTAAGGCTATTATTCTGTCCGTAACAGTTTTAATTTTAGGATTGGCGGCGTTTGGCTGGTATTTTTTCTCTACCGGCGGGGGCGGGTTGTATCGAACAGTAGTTTATTATCTGATCCCCGAGGTTCCCAATAAAGTTCATACCTGGCTGGATTTTGTTTACAAAGGTGATGACCGTAGCGTCTATGGTTTTTATGCCGGTGGCGATGAAGAGAGTATTAATATCTGGACTTTGAGCGGTTTGAAGCGGTTTTACGCCAAGCCCCAATTTAGCACCTATTCGTTCAGGGATACTTGCGCCGTGGTGCGCCGGTTACAGCAAGGCGGGGGGCAATCGGGTTTAAACACTGAAGAAGTTTATT
>WBZO01001044.1_pt1 | contig 48025 bp, 29 predicted proteins | sample 5204261 | NCBI WGS metagenome assembly WBZO01 (sample SAMN12412400, study PRJNA552823) | activated sludge metagenome | isolation source: activated sludge from anammox sidestream of wastewater treatment plant... | place: USA: North Carolina | collected 2017-09
GATTTACTGGAATGTTGAGTTTTCCGGAATCGATTTCCTCATCATGGGAATCGGCCTGCTCCTGCTGGCCGCAATCATCTATGGCCTTTACCTCAGATTCCAGATGTGGCGGGTTATCGGCCAGGCTGATATCCGCTGGGATCACCCCTGGGAGCGGATCAAAGGCGTTGTTCGGTCTGTATTCGGGCAACGGCGCATGATTGAACACATCTATGCCGGCCAGATGCACACCCTGATTTTAGTCGGATTCATTCTCCTTTTCATTGGAACGACTCTGGTCGCGATCGAAAGGGATATCGGGCAGGGCGTGCTGGGGCATCAGCCCACCTGGTTTTTTCATGGGACCTTTTACATCGTTTTTTCATTCATCCTGGATGCCGCCGGTGTGATGGTGATTGTCGGCTGCCTGATGGCGCTCTACCGTCGCTTTGTTGAAAAGCCTGGTTACCTGTATGGCATTACCGGGTTTGGAAAGTGGACAGTCCTGCTGCTGGTGGTGTGCCTGAGTGGGTTTGTTGTGGAGGGTGCCCGCATCTCGCATTCCGCTTTTGTCATCGATGGCGGAACTGTGAGAGAAGCTGATCCGGTTCTCGAGAAATGGGCTTCCCCAGTCGGTTATACAATTTCGAAAATGATTACATCCGCACCAGGACGGGCGCTTTCATTTCACTGGATGGCATGGTGGGGCCATGCGCTTCTCTCTTTTTTCATCATCGGTGCATTCGGTTACAGCATTCTGCGCCACCCCTTTACTGGATTGATGGGAATATTTTTCAAACGGCCTGGTTCCACCGGGACATTGGCGCCCATCCCGAATCTTGAAGAAGCCGAATCTTTCGGAGTAACGACTGTGGACCAGTTCTCCTGGAAGACCCTGTTCGACAGCGATACCTGTGTCAGCTGCGGGCGTTGCGAAATCCACTGCCCTGCCTCACAGACCGGAAAGCCATTATCCCCAAAACGGATCATGCAATCGATCCGAAAGGTCTGGCAGCCGGCTGCCGAACAGACCCTTCAGGGCCAGCAGATATCCGAGTATCCAATGCTGGTTGGGAACAGTATCACCGAAGACGAGCTGTGGTCCTGCACCACCTGTGGAGCCTGCATGAGACAGTGCCCTCTGCAAATCGAGCATATTCCGGCGATTGTGGATCTGCGCCGTGCGCTGGTCATGATGGAAAGCCGTTTCCCCAGTGAAGCCCAGGTGACCCTGACGAACCTGGAGAATGCGGGGAACCCCTGGGGGCTGGACAATGCCACACGTGCGGACTGGGCGCGTGACTTGGGGGTGAAGCTCATTCACGAAGCGGAGGATCCGGAGGTTCTCTTCTGGGTGGGATGTGCAGGTTCCTTCGATGCGCGAAGCAAACCGGTTTCACGGGCGCTGGTGCAGCTGCTTCAATCAGCGGGTGTCCGGTTCGCAATTCTTGGCCATGAAGAATCCTGTTGTGGCGACCCGGCGCGCCGCATTGGGCATGAATACCTGTATCAGACTTTGGCGCAGGTGGCTGTGGATATCCTCAACAGCCATGGTGTCAAGAAGATTGTGACCGCCTGTCCCCACTGCTTTCATACCCTCGCCAATGAATATCCCCAGCTCGGCGGGCATTTCCAGGTTTACCACCACACCGCCTTCCTCGAAGAACTGATTCGAACCGACCGGCTGGCCTGCAATGGCCAGAGCATTTCGCAGCTTACTGCTTACCATGATTCCTGTTATCTCGGACGGCACAATGGGATCTATCAGGCCCCGCGCCACCTGCTCGATTTTGCCGGACTTCCGACAACAGAACTGCCTCGTTCACGTGACACGAGCTTCTGCTGCGGGGCCGGTGGGGGCCGCATGTGGATGGAGGAGCACCTCGGGCATAAACAGATCAACATCGATCGTTCCGAAGAGGTGATCGCCAACGGAGTGAATCAGCTGGCGGTGGCCTGTCCATTCTGCAAAACCATGCTCTCCGATGGCATGAAATCGCTGGGCCATGAGCAGATCGCTGTCAGGGATGTCGCTGAAATTCTGGCGGAGAGGCTTCCCCATACGAAGTGATCCGGATTTCTGTCGCACCTCCATTTCAGACTATGGGGTCCATGGCCATCCCTAAACGGGATGGAAGCTGAACTGGAAGGCTTTTGTATTGAGTCGATAAGATCAGTTGAGTTTTTCGGAAAGGAGCCTCAATGGCTTTTTCATTCATTCATGCCGCCGATCTTCATCTCGACAGTCCCTTCAAGGGCCTTGAACGGTACGAAGGCGCTCCGGAGGAAAGGATCAAAGGGGCGACACGTGAGGCTTTCAGGAATCTCGTAGACCTGGCATTGGAAAAAGAGGTCCAATTTGTCCTGATCGCCGGTGATCTGTTTGACCGGGACTGGGAGGATTTCAACACAGGCATCTTCTTCTGCAATGAAGTGAACCGCCTTAAGGAAAGCGGGATCCGGGTGTTCCTGGTGGCAGGGAACCATGATTATATCGGGAAAATAACATTCAACCTGCCCTATCCCGGCCATGTCATCCAGTTCGATTCAAAGAAGGCGGAATCGATCGCTCTGGATGCCCTCGGAGTCATGATCCACGGAAGGAGTTTCAACAACAGGGAGGTCGAACCAGGTTTTGTGGAAGGTTACCCCTCCGGGAAGGCTGGCTTTTTCAACATCGGATTGCTGCACACCAGCGCTACCGGATTCAGCGAACATGAACCCTATGCTCCCTGCACAGTCAATGATCTGCTCGGAAAAAAATACCAGTACTGGGCCTTGGGGCATATCCATAAGCGAATGCTGCTCAATGAAGATCCTCCGGTGCTGTTTCCTGGAAATATTCAAGGGCGCCACATTCGGGAGCAGGGAGATAAGGGATGCACCCTGGTCACAGTTGATGAGGGCCGGGTCACGAGGATGGAGCATCATTCCCTGGATGTGCTGCGCTGGTTTCAGGTGGACATCGATCTCGAAGGGATCGATGAATCCGGATTCGACAGGCATCTCGGAGAATCACTGGAGGCATTCTTGAAAACTCATGGAACAGAGGATGGAAGGCTTCTGGCCATACGAATCTGCCTGAAGGGGGAAACCAGCCTCGACTGTGGGATTCGAGCTGACCTGGACTCTTTTCGTGCCCGCGCCCAGGTCCAGGTGAACACAATCGGAGGTCCGAGAATGTGGCTGGAGACAGTGAAAGCCGAGACCACAACGAAGACTGCCCTGGAAACGCTCTCACACGACAACCCCTTCCTGGCCGGGCTGCTCCAGAGGATCGAGGCAATGGATGCTGCAGGGCAGCTCGAGGAGGAGCTGGCATCTTCGCACAAGGATCTGGAAAACAAGCTGGTGAAATATCGGGAGCAGATCCCCATGGTCTCACCCGGCCAGGATTCGAAGGAGCTCAAAGATCTGCTGCTGGATACCCGCCAGATTCTCCTGAGCAAGCTGACAGGGGGGAAAAATCGATGAGGATCCGGCGTTTGGGATTAGTACGGTATGGCCATTTCACCGATAAACAGTTCGAGTTCCCTGAAGGGAATCAGGGTGAGCCCCGGATACATATTATTTACGGCCCGAATGAGGCAGGGAAAAGCACCGCTTTGCGTGCACTGAGCTGCCTGATCTGTGACTTTCCCCGTACCTGTGAAGATGGCTTCTTCCATGGGCAGAATAATCTGCTGGCAGCGGGCGAGTTTATCAATGCTCAAGGAAAGAATCTTTTTTTTCAGAGGCGCAAGGGGACAAAAGACATCTTTTCTGATGAAAACCAGCAGAGCATCCCCTCAGAAACAGTCCTGAATTTCCTTGGAAATATTTCTCTGAGCGATTTTCAGATGCGATATGGAATTGACCATGTCGAGCTCAAAAGGGGCGCCGAACAGCTGGCTCAGGGGTTGACCGATACCGCACTGCTTTCATCTCTGCTTGGGGGGCTGGATCTCGCCCGCCTGATCAAAGAACTGGAAGACACCTGTGACAGCCTTTTCAAGCCACGAGGGCAAAACCAGAGCATTAACCAGCTGCTCAAGTCATACGAAGAGAACACCCGGGAGATCCATCAGAGGGATTCCCAGGCATCGACCTACAAGAACCTTCTGAAAGAAAAAACCGCCAGAGAACAGGAACGCTCCGATATCCAGAACACCATCCGGGAGCAGGAGATTCAAAGCAACCGGCTTCAGCGTCTTCATTCCGCATTGCCACTGGCCAATGAGAGGAAGGCTCTTCAGCAAGACCTTGACTCTCTGGGAGAAGTCCGCAGGCTGCCCGCCGATTTCAAGGATCGACGGATCAATGCCATGAGCCAGCTGGCCCGTTCCCGGGAACACCTCGCTGAGTTCGAGTTGGAAAAAAAGAGGCTGGAAGAACGGCTCGAATCTGTGAAAGGAACATCGATTGATCCGGGTTATGAGGAGCAGGTTCAGTCGCTTGTCAAAAGGCTTCAGAGTTACCGGGATGCAGCTGAAGATCTCCCCGAGGTCAAAAAAAACACCGAGGATTATCGGACAACTGCCCGGCAGGCCACAGCAGCCATCCCCGGAACAGCCACCCTCGATCAGGTCCGGGATACCAATCCAGTTCCCCAGCAACGCAAAGAACTCACGGATCTGGTCAATTCACTGAACACGCTGCACAGCCGCTTGTCCAGTTCCCAGGGGCAGATCAGGGAGCTGCAGTCCAGGCTTGAGGTGGATCAGAAGACCCTGGATGGAATGCCAGCGGTCCGTGACCTTTCGATCTTGAAAAACCTCCTTGGCATCCTTGAAGAGCGCGGCGATCCGGAAAGGGATCTTCAGGAAAAGGAAGACCACCTGGCAGATCTTCAGCAGCGTTCCAGGCTCGGGCTGAGCCGGTTGACCGGCTGGCAGGGATCCCTTGAATCACTGGCGATCTCACCCTTCCCGCGCCCTGAAACCATTCAACAATTTCAAAAAGAGTTCCTGGAACTGGAGAACGGCAAAAAAGAAATTCAATCCGAGATCCAGAAAACTCGAAACCGTATCAGCGTTAATGAAAAAGAGATCAGCGCACTTGAACGCAACCTGAGTGTCCCCACAGAGCAGGACCTGGAAACGGCCCGAATGAAACGGGATCTGGGCTGGTCCCTGGTCCGCAAGGCCTGGCTCGACAAACAGAACATCTCTGCCGAGGAAAAAGAGTTCGATCCTGAAAGGCCTCTGCCGGAGGCATACGAACACCAGGTTGAAAATGCGGATAACCTCGCGGATCGCCTTCGCCGTGAAGCCGGGCAGGTCGCGCGTTATGCCACCCTGACCGCTGCGATCGAAGAAGACAAAAGGCTGCTTCAGCTGAATGAAGGCCAGCTGGAGCTTTTATCGGCACGATTGTCCCAGAAAGAGAATGAATGGCAGGCCATCTGGAAGGAAACCGCTGTCAATCCGAGAACCCCTTTCGAAATGCTGGCCTGGGTTCAGGAAATCCCCGCTTTGAGTGCCATATTCAAAGAAATTCAGAACGATGAACAGGCGATTGTAAGGTTGAAATCTGAAATCTCCGATCTGAAAGCGCGTTTCAGGAAGGAATTGAGTAACCTGCAGGTCAATGATCCCGGGGGTGAAATTCAGCTTCGGGAGATTCGTGGGCAGGCCCGCCAAGCAGTCCAGAACAATGAAACCCTGGAAAAGCAGAGAACCGAGATCCAGGGACAGATTGCCCGCACAAACGAAGAGATCAGAAAGGTGCAGATTCAGCAGCAGAATGAAATCGACAATCTCAAAAAGGTAAATGGCCAGTGGGCAGAGAAAGCCGGGGTCTTCGGGGAACACATCCAGGTGACTCCCGAGAATCTGCATGTGGTTCTGGGCCTGCTCGACAGCGCCCATGCAGCCATGGAATCCATCCAGAATCAGCAGCAGCGCATCGACAGCATGGAGAAGGCACTGGATGAGTTCACGAAAGAAACGGCAGGCCTGGTGAACCGGTACGCTCCAGACCTGGCGGGGGTTCAACCCGATCTGGCAGTGGAAAGGCTCAGTGAGCGGCTGAAGAAGGTGATCGATGAGGTCAAAACCCGGCAGACGATCGTGAATGATCTGCGAAGCAATCAGGCAAAAATCGAGAAGGCGCAACACAGCCTTCAGGAGGCAGAAACCCTTCTTCAGAAGCTGATCCAGGAAGCTGGCTGTGGGCTGATTGAGGAATTGTCCGTTGCTGAAGAACGATGGGATCGGCATCGGAGCTTATCTTCCCAGCTGGGGGCTGTGGATTCGCAGCTGAGAAATCTGTCGGTCGATGGAAAGGTGGAATCTCTCCTGGACAGCCTTGAGGGGATCGATCTGGATCAGCTGGCCGGTGAGATCACAGTGATCAAAAACCTGATCGAAGAACTGGGCCAGAGGAAAAACACTGTGTCCGAACAGATCGGGCAAATCCAGAACGATCTCAATAAATTTGATGGGAATGCCAACCTGGCGGACATCGCTTTATCGAATGAGCTGATTTTGTCCGACATCACGAAGCATGTGCGCAACTATCAGCGCCACAGGCTGGCGCTGGATCTGCTGCAAAGCCAGATCCGCACTTTCCTGAAAGAATTTGAGGCGCCGATGCTGTCGAAAGCCTCCAGATTTTTTTCTCAGCTCACCAGGAATGCCTATCAGTCCCTCCAGATGGAGATCGATGCAAACCAGCGCCCTTTCCTGCAGGTTGTTTCCAGTGAAAACAACCACCTTTCCCTCAACCAGCTCAGCTCCGGGACCCTGGACCAGCTTTATCTGGCGCTTCGCCTGGGGAACCTGACCCTGAATTCCGGATTCAATAAGAGTTCCGATCCATCACCATCGAACCAGACAGATCATTACCCCCTGATTCTGGATGATGTCCTCATTAATTTTGATGACGAGAGGGCCAAAGCCGCTTTCGAGGTATTCGCTGACCTGTCGAAATCGATTCAGATCATCTATTTCACCCACCACCGCCATCTGGTGGAACTGGCCAAGGAAGCGGTTCCGAAAGGAATCATTTTTGACCAGAAGATGGGAATCGATTGATTGAAGCCAAGGAGGCCTTTTCACAACAGGCTTTCAAGGCTCCAGCTGGACAGGTTCAAACCAGGCATAGGGAGGCACTTCACGCCGGCCATCCTCGAGGAGCCTGTCCAGAGAGATGGCGGCAACTCCCCGGTCATCGATCTTCGTGATTTCGATCACCTTGTTATTGGCCTCTTCCGAACGAAGGAAAAAGTTATAAAGCCTGGCAGGATCCTGCCCCTCAAAGAGATTCTTCCCCTCGCCGATTCGGACAGATACTGTCCTGGAGTCATTGAGGTCAATGACAAAAAGATGTGTCCCTTCAGGAAGGCTGGCGACTGCCCGGTAAGTGGTGATTACCACCGGAGCGGGGGAATCGAGCGGTTCTTCCTTCATGTGATGGGTATAAATTGCCGGTGTCACCGCATAGGTGGCTGGAGCAAGAGAATGCTCTCGTTTGCGGTCGAATTGTTCTACAGACTTCAACCAGCCGCATAAAGGGATGGAATAGAGCAGCCCCGGGTTGATGGCATGCTTTTCGACCTGGCCATTTTCCGATTGGAAAGTGATCGACAGATACTGGGGTGGGTTTTGATCTGGCCTTGAAGGTTTGATGGCAAGACGGTTCAGCCCACGTAAAACCTTGAACTTCCCACGATTCTCCTGAGGTTCTGAAGGCACAGGAGATTCCATTTCGAGCAGGCACCCTTCACAGGAGATCTCCGCCACACCCGACTGTGGGAACATCAAAGTCCCATGAGCAGCTCCTTCCTCGCTCCACATTTGGGCAAACTGTGGAAATCCGAGAGGTTCCGAACCTGTAATATACTCCCAGCCGCAGGGGGAACCGGCCGGATCGAACTCTCGGGTCCAATGGGTGGGCGGAAAAATGCTTTCCAGCAAACCGCTGAGAGAATTAACCGACAGGGTGGCTTGGACTGAATGCTGGCGCTGTTTCCAGTTGGGAGGCAGCCAGGCCCCATAATGGAAGACCTCGAAACCCGAGCGGCCGGAAAACAATCGATCCAGGTCTTTTTCATAGGGTGTTATATAAACATCATAATCCGCCACACGCTCGCGGATGCGCAGGGCACGACGGTTCTCATCATATTCCTGGCAGCGGATGACACGACGGTCCTGCCAGACATCGATATGAAAGTAAAAAAGTGAGACATAAGCTCCCCATCCGAGAAGGAGGGTGACAACCATTCTTCTGGACCATTTGAGGAACACTCCATCCTTCTGCCCGCTCCACAGGACCCTGGCCCCCAGACTCGCGGCAATGATGACAGGCAGATTGGCGGCCATCGCACGATGCCCATTGGGCAGCCCCATGGACACCAGAGAACAGGCCACCCCAAGAACAAACATGGAAAGCAGGAGATAGAAAACCGGAGAGAAGATCGAAAAAAGAAGAAAACCGGCCCCAACCAGGACCAGCCCTGCCAAGGGGGTCCAGAACACAGGGGTTCCTGGGATGGTCATGAAACGGGCTTCATTGCCCTTGTCATCAAACCACATGCGCAGGTGCCCGAGGACTTTATCCCAGAGGATGGCGGGATTTCTGGCGACATCCGAATTCTCGACACTGAAGAACTTCGGGGTGAAATAGAAAGTCCATTCACGCCACTCGAAATCGGCCATCAGGGGAAAACTGTACAGAAAGGCTAAGCCAATCAAGATGAGCAGGCCAAGCCGCCACCACCAGCCCCGCGCCAGGGATTTCCAGAAAGGCAGGGCAATCAACGGAGTTGCCAGCGCCACCCCGATCAAGACTCGTGCGGCATAATAATCCCACTGGGCCAGCCCCAGGGCGATGCCCCCGACAAGGGTCCCTCCAGCCCCATTTCCAATCAGGCAGCGTGTGATCCCATAGAGAAAAAGCAGCTGCATGAGGATCAGGCTCGATCCCATCGGGCCACGGCTGTAGTACTGAAAGAAGGGGCTGATGAGAAGAATAAAAGCGGCAAACCAGGCTGTTTCCCTGCTGCTGAACAATCGCACCCATCGATAAAGAATGGGGGGGCAGAGGATTCCGCAAAAGAGCGGATAGAGCCGGCTGCCGAAGAATGGGCCGCACAGCATGACTCCAAGTCCATAAAATGTGTCATACAGTGCAGGCAGCGTGGCATTGTTCATATAGAGGGGATGCCAGCGGTTTTGCCAGATGCTCTTGCCATTCATGCACATCAGCGCCACATCGCCATTGATCGCCATGGGGGCCTCATTCCAGCGGAGCAGGATCAGAAATGCGGAAACTGCTACCAGTCCTGCCAACCCCCAAGCTTCATTGAAAGTCGGTTTTTCCGGTGGTCGAAATTTGAACTGGACTTCCGAAAAACGTGAATAACAGGCCAAACCGAGGATAAAAGCCGCTGGAATCAACCAGCCGTGATACCCATTTGCGAACAGAAAGGGAAAACTCACCACCAGAGTGGTTAACAGGACCAGAGCAAGGACCAGATTGAACCCCGAGAACCATTTTCTGCTCCGGGAGAGTGGCTCTGGGGGCGGGTCACCAGTGGAATCGAGGGAAACAGATGGCTCAGAATCTGCTGATGAAGGGGAAACCCTGTCAAAAAGGACCCAGAAGAAAGCCGCCAATTCGAACAGGAATATGAATAAGGTCGACCCAATCCGGAGGATATCGTTGCGGATGAGCTGCGAAGGATCATTCAGATTCAGGAGAGCAGCCAGAGTTTCGTTCATAGCTACAGAATCATGCCACTGGATGAATGAAAATCAAACCATCCCTGATCCGGCTGGATCCCAGGATCGAACCTACCCGAGCGGGATGCATGGCGCCCCCCGGAATGGGTGGGAACTCCCCGGCTGAAGAAGGGGAGATCTTCAAACGGGATTGATGAAGAAGTAAAATCCTATAATATTTATGAAACAAACCGGCAACCCAGTCCAAATCCGGGATGGTTGCCATCAGATGGGGGGTTCGTTAGGATTCCCAGAGTTTCGCGCATGGCTGCTTTCAGACAGAAGAAACATGCGAAAGATTAGCCTCAGGTTTTCCCCGGTGGTATGGCGGCACGGAGAGGGAAGGAAAAGTTACCGTGCTCGGGCAGGGATATTGGTTGCACCGATCCAGGAAAAGACGCTTAAACCAGGTGAAGATGCGAGGAGAGTCTGAAAAAACAATGAATTGCCGAATGAACTAGGAATTACTGCACCGTGGCCAGATTTTCCGGATCAGCGCAACCCGCACTTGACATCGAAGTCGGTCTGTCCCGTGAGATTCATACTCTCATTGACTTGATTCGTTGGCGTGCACAGAAGACCCCAGATAAGGTCGCCGCTTCGTTTCTCCTGGATGAAAATGAAGAGATTGTCCTGACCTATCAGGGAATTGACCAGAAGGCACGCGCCATCGCCTCGCTGCTGCAGGATTTCCACTGCCGGAATGAACGTGCCCTGCTGGTTTTTCCGCCGGGTCTCGATTTCATTACCGCCTTTTTCGGTTGTCTGTATTCGCAGACAGTCGCCGCCCCGACTTACCCGCCCCACCCGGCGCGACTGAATCGTTCACTCCCGCGCCTGCAGGGGATCGCCAAGGATTCACAACCGATTGTTGCATTGACCACCTCGGACATCCTGGCAAACCTGGATGAGCTCCTGGCTCACTCTCCCGAGCTGGAGGCCATGCACTGGCTGGCGACCGACAAAATTCCGCTCGATCTGGCAGCTGAATGGAAAGAGCCTGAAATCTCCAGTGAAACACTGGCTTTTCTTCAATACACCTCAGGCTCCACGGCACAACCCAAGGGAGTTATGGTCTCTCATGGCAACCTGCTCCATAACTCTTCCCTGATTCAGGATTTCTTCGAGACCAATGAAGATTCGCGCGGGGTGTTCTGGCTGCCCTCCTATCATGATATGGGGCTGGTGGGAGGCATCCTGCAGACATTTTATTGTGGCGGAAATGTGACACTGATGTCGCCGCTGACCTTCCTGCAGCACCCATTCCGCTGGCTTCAGGCCATTTCCAGAAAGTCCGCGACAGTCTCGGGTGGCCCAAATTTCGCTTATGATCTGTGTGTCCGCAAAGTCACTGAAGATCAGAAGAAAACCATTGACTTGAGCTGCTGGAGGCTGGCATTCAATGGGGCTGAGCCGATCCGCCATGACACACTTAAGAGGTTTGCGGATGCATTTGCCGGCTGCGGCTTCCGGGAGGAAGCTTTTTATCCCTGTTACGGCCTGGCGGAAGGAACCTTGATCGTCTCAGGGGCCAAGCTCAGCACCCCCCCCTTGTGCAAGGCTTTCGATGAATCCTCACTCGAACAGCACATCGCTCATGAGGTGGACAGTTCCGATCCTGATTCACGAATCCTGGTGAGTTGCGGGAATATTCCGCAGGATCAGGAAGTCCAGATTGTTGATCCCGATACACTGATGGCGCTTCCCCCGGGCAGGATTGGGGAAATCTGGGTGATGGGTCCAAGTGTGGCCAAAGGTTACTGGAACCACCTGGAAGAAACAGAACGGACTTTCCAGGCTCACATTGCCCCGGCTGGTGAAGGCCCATTCCTGCGAACAGGGGATCTCGGATTTTTCCTCGATGGTGAACTGTTTGTGACAGGAAGGCTCAAGGATCTGATCATCATCGAAGGCCGCAACCACTATCCCCAGGATATTGAAATAACAGTTGAAGCCGCCCATCCGGCCATTCGTCCAGCAGGAACCGCCGTGTTTACCACAGAAATGGGTGGGCATGATAAGCTGACAGTCGTGGCTGAAGTCGAACCAAAATTCCTGCGGGGCCTGTCACGTTCGAATGGGACCAATGGAACCCATAAATCTGAAATCGATGAAAAAGAAGTCATCCGGGCCATCCGCCGTGCTGTCGCGGAGCACCATGACATCCAGGTCCATGCGGTTGCGCTTCTCAAACCCGGAAAACTTCCCAAGACCTCGAGCGGGAAGGTACAACGCCATGCATCGGCGGCCGGATTTTTAGCCGGCACCCTGGATCGGATCTAGGCCTTTCCGGATGTCTCAGGAACCACGTGAGCCGAACCTTTCCGCATTTTCAGGGGGGAATCCAAACCAGCCTGCTTCCTCCGGCAACCCACCCTCTCCCTGTTCCGATGCCATCTCCCAGTGGCTGGTCTCCAAGCTGGCGGAAGAGCTGCAGATCGATCCGGAGGAGATCGATATTCATGAACCATTCACCAGCTATGGAATCAGTTCTGTGCTGGCGGTCAGCCTGTCCGGCGATCTCGAAGACTGGCTGGGAAGGCCATTGTCACCAACCCTGGTTTTCGATTTTCCGACCATAGAAGCCCTCGCAAAGCATCTGTCCGGTGAACAGGAAGCTGATTCGAAATCGTTGAGAGGGCAGGAAAAAAAAATCCCTTTCAATGAGCCGGTGGCAGTGATCGGCCTGGAGTGCCGTGTGCCTGGAGCGGACGATACAGCCTCTTTCTGGCAGCTGCTCCGTGAAGGGCGGGATGCCATCACGGAAGTTCCGGCGGAGCGCTGGGATGCCGATGCCTTTTACCATCCGGATCCAGCCGCACCGGGAAAAATGAACACCCGCTGGGGTGGGTTTCTGAAAAACATCGATCAATTCGATGCTTCCTTTTTTGGCATTTCCCCGAGAGAGGCGGCACGGATGGATCCCCAGCAACGGCTCCTGCTTGAGGTAGCCTGGGAGGCGTTGGAAGATGCGGGCCTGCAGCTCGAACCTTTGCGGGGTTCCCAGACCGGGGTTTTTATCGGCCTTTCGACCCATGATTACCAGCGAATCCAGATGGAGGCAGGGGACCCGGCGCATGATGATCCCTATTCTGGGACCGGCACGGCTGGCAGCATTGCCTCGGGGCGCCTGTCCTATTGCCTTGGGTTTCAGGGACCCAGCCTGTCTGTCGATACCGCCTGTTCCTCCTCACTCACCGCCCTCCACCTGGCCTGCCAGAGTTTGAAACTCGGGGAATGCGACCTGGCCGTAGTGGGTGGAGTGAACCTGATATTATCTCCACAGGGAACCATTTACTTCACCAAAATGCGGGCCATGGCCCCGGATGGGCGATGCAAAGTATTTGATGCCTCCGCGGATGGATATGTCCGCGGGGAAGGTTGTGCTGTGGTGGTGCTCAAACGGTTGTCCGAAGCCTTGCAGGATTCGGACAGCATTCGTGCTGTCATCCGAGGCTCGGCTTTGACTCACGATGGGCGCAGCAGCGGACTGACTGTGCCCAATGGCCAATCGCAACAGTCTGTGATCCGCCAGGCGCTCGATGCAGCAGGAGTTCATCCAGCCGAAATATCATTCATCGAGGCGCATGGAACCGGGACCGCGCTCGGGGATCCCATCGAGCTGCAGGCATTGTCTGGAGTTTTCGGGAATGACAGGGATTCCTACCAGTCACTCATGGTGGGGTCAGTCAAATCCAACATCGGGCATCTGGAAGCAGCCGCCGGAATTGTGGGCCTGGCCAAAGTGATTCTTTCACTGGAACAGGAGGAAATACCGCCGCACCTGCATTTCAAGAATCCGACCCCGCATGTCGACTGGAACCACATGCCGATTGAAATTCCGGTGGCGAGACGCCCCTGGAAACAGGGGGACCGTAAACGGATTGCGGGCATCAGTTCTTTTGGGTTCAGCGGAACCAATGTTCATGTCATTGTCGAAGAAGCCCCGCAGGCACAATCGCGCAAAACGGGGCGCGGTGGATATTCCCACCGGACACCACGGTTGATTCTGCCTCTTTCCGCACGATCGGAGTCCGCGCTTCGGCTGGCCTGCTCATCGATGCATCAGTTTCTGAACTCACGGCCGCAAGCATCCCGTATCTGGCTTCGAGATGCCTGTTATTCCGCAGCCACACGCCGAACACACCATGATTATCGTGTGGTGCTTCAGGGAAACTCCCGGGATGAGCTGCTGGAGCAGCTGAGCTGGTTCGCCAGGGGCAAAGAGCCTGCCGGGAACCTATTTTCTGGAAGGAAACCGATCCACTCTCAGCCGAAAGCAGGTTTTCATTTTGTCGATCCGGTCCCGGGGTGGAGCACCTGCAGCAGAAGCCTGCTGGATGAGATACCCGCATTCCGGGAAGCAGTCGAGGAATGCGAGCATATCTGCCGTGAGATTGCGGATCATTCGATCCTGCATGAAATGGATACACCATCCATTGTGGCTCGCATCGACTGCAGCGCTTCATCACCTTGCGCCTACACCGCTTTCCAGATCGGTCTGGCCAGGGTGCTTCAATCCTGGGGGATAACACCGCAGGCGATCACCGGCCAGGGCTCCGGCCTGGTGGCAGCCGCCTGCCTGGCGGGATGCCTCGATCTCTCGAATGCCTTCCGCATTCTGCTTGCCGGACAGACAGGCATTTCGGAGCCATCCATCTCACTGTCTCCAGCGCAGATTCCGCTATTCATTCCAGGGGAAGGCTGGATCAGCCCGGGGAACATGCCGGAAGGCCTGCTGGCGGCCATACAGGCCAGTGATGTGAAGGCTGGCCTGGAGGGTGATTCCTCAGTAAGCGCCATGGATGCCCTGATAGAGATCGGACCTCTGGCCTGTCCCGAGGACAACCCTTCACAATCATCGCCGATCCGGATTCCGGTTCCACGAGGTGAGGTTACTTCCTGGGAAACAGACTCCCTGTACCGGCTGGTGGCGCTCCTGTATTCCCGGGGATTCGAGATCCGGTGGCAGGGCCTGTTCCCGGATGGCGGGAGGTATGTGAAGCTGCCCGCCTATCCCTGGCAGCATGAGAGATTCTGGATCGAGAGATCGGCACAGGTCCCCTCAGCCTCCGAAGGATCAAAAAACCGGACAGAGGACTCATGGAAGAACTGGCTCTACCGGCCTGTCTGGGTGGAGGCCCCCCTGGAAGGTCCCCACACACCTACGGAAAAAAAACAGACCTGGCTGCTGTTTGCAGACCAGGGTGGCACTGTCAGATCGATTGGAAAGCAGCTCGAAGAAAGAGGAGATACCACGATTTTTGTTTTCCGGGATCAGCCCGTGGAGCGGAAGCCCGCCGATTTCCATGTCCTCGATCGTATCGACAAGAAAAGTATCGAGGCTCTCCTTCAATCGATTCACCCACAGCCGATCGATAAAATCCTCTATGGCTGGCCACTCGATGCCGGCCCGGGCAAGCAGGAATCACCCACACAAACAGTGGAAGATTCAGTTTCTCTCTGTTCCACCTTCGCCACAGTCCTGCAAGGCCTGGTGGGAAACCTGGGAGCCTCGAATTCTGAACTGTGGGTCATAACACGCGACACTCAACCACTTCCCGGCAGGGAGGCATCCACGAACCAGGCGACTGCTCCACTGGCTGGATTTTGCACCTCGGCGGCAGGCGAGCATCCTGCTCTGTGGGGTGGGATGATCGATATCGATTCGAATGATGATCCCCTGTTTGCCGCTCATGCAGTGCTCGATGAAATAACCAGCGGGAGCACTGAGGATCGTGTGGCTTTTTCAGAAGGAAGAAGGCATGTTCAGAGGCTGCTGCCCTTCGATGCCAGCCAGCTTCCGCCTCCGCCAGTTCTGCGTGGGGATGCCACTTACCTGGTCACCGGTGGTTATGGTGATCTTGGGATCGAGGCTGCCCGGCATCTGGTGGAGAATGGGGCGCGCCGTCTGGTTCTGCTTGGAAGGACTGCCCTTCCTCCAAGAAACCGTTGGAATCAGGAAGAACCCACCAGCCCGGCTGGCAAGGCCATCAGAGCAATCAGGCAGCTGGAACACCTCGGAGCTGCAATCCACCCTGCAAGGGTCGATCTGAGTTCACCCAAAGAGTTTGCAGATTTCCTCGATGCCTTTCATGAGGAGGGATGGCCGCCTGTTCGTGGAATCATTCATGCAGCAGGGCAGGCTGTCCCGGGATCGATTCTCGATTTCAATCCGGTGGATTTCCAGGCGATGCTGTCGTCAAAAGCCGAAGCGGTGCCAGTCATCTGCCGGTGCTTCAAACCTGAGGACCTCGATTTTATCTGCTTTTTTTCCTCGGCATCATCGATTCTGGAATCGCCCTTCCTGGGAGGGTATGCCGCAGCGAATGCATTTCTCGACTGTGCCGCCCACAAATTGCATCGCCTCGGCTACAGTGCGCTGGCCTTCAACTGGGGGTTCTGGGATGAAATCGGAATGGCGGCACAATTCCGGAAAAAATCCGGACGAGACCATCTTTCCAAAGGAACCAGGGGAATACCCACTGCAGAAGGATTCCAGATATTCGATCGATTCCGAAGCGCGGATGTCCCTCAGGTGATGGTTCTGCCGATCGATTGGGGAAGCTGGCGGGAGGCACACCCGACCACTGCAAACAAGCCACTGTTTCGAGAGATTTGGCGGTCCCTTGAGTTCCAGACTCTGAAGACCCCCTCCCTGACCGGAGAGAGGAAAAGCCTGGAGCTGCTGGCCAGGCTTACGGGATTAACCGATCCAGAAAAAGAATCCATTCTGCTCGAGGCAGTTCTGGGCCAGACCGCACGGGTTCTCGATCTGGATTCTGGGCGAATTGCTCCTGATGACCCACTGGATCAGCTGGGAATCGATTCTTTGATGGCTGTCGAGCTGAGGAACTGGCTGGAGGTGCAGCTGGGTGTCGTCATTCCGATGACAGACCTGCTCAAAGGCCCGACAGTCCGTTCGATCACCCTCGGCCTGCTGAAGGAAATTTCCCGCATCCCTCATACAATCGAGCCGGCCAGGAGCCACTCACAGGAACAGCCAGGCCACCTCAACACTTTTTCCAGTGAGGATATCCTGGGGCGCATGGACCACCTGTCAGAAGATGAAGTTGATCGCCTTCTGCACAATCTGTTATCAGAGGACAAGGGTGGTCGATGAGCGGGATTCCACCGGAGCTGGCCGGTCTTTCTCTGGAACAGAAGAAACAATACCTGAGGGAACTGCTCGCCAGGAAAAACAGCCGGGAAGATGCCGGTTTTCCGTTGTCGCGTGCGCAACGCGGATTGTGGATCTCGCACCGCCTGTTTCCGAACAGCCCGGCTTACAACATCATGTTTGCGGCGCAGCTTCGGGCCGATTTCGATATCGGCGCACTCGAGCGCGCACTGGAGGCGCTCGCGCAGCGCCATCCCCTGCTCCGGGCTGCCTTTCGGGAGAATGAACAGGGGCCTTATCAGCAGATTCTCCCGGATCGGAAACCCGCACTGATCGTTCGAGATGCCAGCCTATGGACCCAGGCAGCACTTCTGTCTGAAATAGAAAAAGAGGCTGACCGCCCTTTTGACCTGGAGAACGAATCGACACTTCGTGTGTATCTGTTTCTCTGCGCAGACAGCCGCAAGGTTCTCCTGCTGTCAGCGCACCACATTGCGGTCGATTTCTGGTCACTCGACCTGGTGGCTGAGGAACTGACCCTGCTCTATCAGATGGAACTGGGCCGAACCCCGGCACTCCCACCCCTTCCGCAGGCAGGCTACCAGGCTTTTGTTGAATGGCAGCGGAATTATCTGGAAGGGCCGGCAGGAGAGCAGGATCGGGATTACTGGCAGAAGAATCTTGCGGGTGAACTGCCCCACCTCAATCTCCCACTCGACTACCCCCGCCCGCCTTTGCAGGCTTTTCAAGGGAAGTCTCTGGCGGTTGACCTCGCACCGGCCCTGGCCAGTCGGCTGAGGGAGATCTGCCGCACAGAAAAGACCACCTTTTTTACACTGCTGCTGTCGGCCTATCAGGTTCTGTTATCGAAATACACCGGACAGGAAGAAATTCTAGTGGGTTCACCCATGGCCGGGAGAAACCGCCCGGAGTTCGAGAGGGTGGCCGGTTGTTTCGTGAATCCGGTGGTTTTACGGAGTTTTCCCGAGAGCCGGAAAACATTCCAGGAATTCCTGGCTGAAAACCGCACAACAGTGTTGCAGGCAATCGAGCACCAGGACTACCCGTTCTCAAACCTTCTGGAAACACTTGCAGTACAACGGGACCCGAGCCGCCCCCCCCTGTACCAGGCATCCTTTGTCTGGGACCGTCCACGCCTCTACCATTCACCATCCGGTGGAGGCCTCGACATGGAACCATTCCTCTCCGGGCAGAGAGGCGCTCCATTCGAGATGACACTCACTGTTTACGAAGGGCGTGAATCAGTCCGCCTGAGTTTTCAATACAACTCCTCTCTGTTTGCACACGAAACTGTTCAACGGTTCTCAACCCATTACCTGGTGCTCCTGTCAGGCATTGCCGAAGATCATCAGAAACCCATCGGGGCATTGCCTCTGCTGCAGGAGGAGGAACGGAAATTACTGCTCGAAATCCGGAACGATACCGGACACGACTATCCACGCGATGTATGTGTCCACCAGGCCATCGAACAGCAGGTTCATAAAACACCCCTGGCAGTCGCTTTAATTTCCGGAGAACGAGAGATCACTTACCAGGAGCTGGATCAAACAGCGCAGCGGCTGTCCGCGCATCTGATTCAGCAAGGCACTGGCCCCGGAAGTGTGGTGGGGATCTGCTTGCGACGGTCTCCCGAGATGATTTTCGCCCTGCTGGCAGTCCTGAAGGCGGGTGCAGCTTATGTCCCCCTCGACCCGGATAATCCACCAGAACGTATCCGTTTCATGGTTGAAGATTCCGGCGCACGAGCGATTTTCACTGATAACCGGCTCCGTGAAATCCTCCCCGATACCCAGGCCGAGATTCTCTGTGTCGATCAGCTCCTGAGTGATGGGGACAGCATCGCCTCTGCCACACAACCACCCGATGTTCAGGCTGAAAATCTGGCGTATGTGATTTACACCTCAGGCTCGACCGGGAAACCCAAGGGGGTGATGCTGCCACATCGCGCTTTGATGAATTACCTCAGCTGGGCGATCCGGGAATACCATCTGGCTCCGGGCGGCAAGACACTTCTTCATACCCCGATCCGATTCGATCTGACAGTGACCAGCCTGTTCGCGCCTTTGCTGTCCGGCGGAACAGTGGTGCTGGTTCCGGAAGAGAGCGGATTTGAGGCTTTGAAGAAAGCCCTGCACGATCACCGTGATCTGTCCTTCTTCAAGTTGACTCCTGCACACCTGAAAGTCCTTCAGCATGCACTGGAGCCATCATCGCTGCGAGGGCTTGCACGGGTTCTGGTGATTGGTGGGGAGGCCCTGTATGCCCATCATGTGAAAGCCTGGCGGGAGAATGCACCCGACACCCGCTTGATCAATGAATATGGACCGACAGAAGCAGCGGTCGGATGCTGCATTTACGAAGTTCCGCGGCAGGGTCCAATCCGGGAAAATCTCCCCATCGGCCATCCGGTTTCGAATACCCAGCTGTTCGTTCTGGATCGGGATTTGAATCCGGTGCCAGCGGGGGTGGTCGGAGAACTGTATATTGGTGGAGACAGCCTGGCCCGGGGGTATCTGAACCGCCCGGATCTGACCCATGAAAGATTCATCGGCGATCCATTTTCGGCGGATTCCGCCAGGCGCTTGTACAAGACCGGAGATCTGGCTCGTTACCTCCCGGATGGGAACCTGGAATATCTCGGGCGAAGTGACCACCAGGTCAAAATTCGCGGTTTCCGGATCGAACTCGAGGAGATTGAAACAACCCTGGTCAATATTCCGGGGATTCGTGAAGCCCTTGTCATCGCACAGGATCTGGGACAGGGAGAGAAACGCCTGGTCGCCTATGTGGCAGTCACTCCCGGGGATTCACCCAATGTCAGCAGCATTCGAGCTGGGTTGCGAGAAACTCTGCCCGACTACATGATCCCGGGAAGCATTGTATTCCTCGACAGTTTCCCGCTCACAGAGCACGGCAAAGTCAATCGAAAAGCCCTCCCGGAACCGGATGCCTCACGGCCGGATCTGTCTGTGGGATACCAGCCACCCACCAATGAAATCGAGCGGCTCCTGTGCGGCATCTGGCAGGAAGTTTTCGGAATCGAACCGATCGGCATTCAGGATCACTTCTTTGACCTCGGGGGTGCCTCGATCCAGAGCCTCGAAGTGGCGGCTCGTGCTGAAAAGGCCGGGCTGCCGATCACTCCTGAGATGATTTTCCAGTTCCCCACCATCTATCAGCTGGCTGCACAGGCCGAAACCTCCCTCATCACGCAGGAGCCAATGCAGGAGGCTGAAACACCCGCCGGCTCGATTCCACCAGAGACACAGGCCAGAACTGGAGGGGAGAGCGAAAAGATTCTTTCGATGAACCGCCTGCCGGACACATCCCATGTGCTTATCGAAAGCCTGGGTGTCTACCTTCCGGAACGAGTGGTGACAACCGCTGAGTGGCTGGCCGGCTGCCGGGCACCGATTGAATTTCCTCTCGAAAAAATGACCGGGATTCGAACCCGGAGGGTTGTGGGCGAAGGGGAATATTCGATTGACCTGGCCATTCATGCAGTCGAAGACTGTTTCCAGCACTCCCGGTTCACTCCTGAGGATGTCGATCTGGTGATCTGCTGCAATATCAGCCGCCAGGATGGGCCAGGGCAGTTTTCATTCGAACCCGGCTCAGCGGTCAAACTCAAAAACCACTTCCAGATGCCCCATGCGGAGGTGTTTGATCTCTCGAATGCCTGCGCTGGACTGTTTTCGGGAATCAAGGTTGCCGAGGCCTTCCTGCTTTCCCGAGCCGCCGATTGCGTCCTGGTTGTCAGCGGGGAATATATCAGCCACCTGGCAGAAACAGCCCAGAAAGAAATCGAGGGATTCCTCGACCCTCGCCTGGCGTGCCTGACTGTCGGGGATGCCGGAGCGGCATTGCTTCTGGAAAGGACCGTCAATCCATCCATTGGATTTCATGAGATCGAGCTGTTCACTCTGGGAAAATACAGCGATCTGTGCATTGCCAAAGCCACGGATCGCGAACATGGCGGAGCAATCATGGTGACCGACTCGATCCGCCAGACTGCTGTGGCACTCAAGCAGACAGTGAACCATGCTGTTTCGATTCTGGACCGGGGCCGATGGGAGGCCGGGGACTTTCAGCATGTCATCATGCACCAGACTTCCGAGACAGCCCTGCGGGATGCGATGCGCGAGATCAACCAGGTCCTGAAAACCGATGCCTGCCATAACGACAACACAGTTATCAATCTCGGGGAAAGAGGGAATACCGCTTCGACAAGCCACTTCGTGGCCCTGTATGACCGTATCCACAAAGGGCTGGCGCATGAAGGCGACCGGATCGTGTTCGGAATCACCGGATCGGGGCAGGTAATCGGAACAGCGCTCTATACGCTCGATGATCTGCCACACAGGCTGCGAGCCGCGAAGAAACCGGCCTCTTCACCAAAAATAAAACAGGCCTCAAGAACTCTTCCACTTCCGGGTGTGAGGATCATTGGCTGGGGTGTTTCTCACTCAGGGGACTCCGGCCGGTCAGCGATCGATCTGGCCTGTGAAGCCGCGGAAGATTGCCTGTCCCAGGGCACACTTTCCAGAAACAGCATCGATCAGCTCATCCACTCAGGGGTTTACCGGGATGAGTTCCTGAGCGAACCGGCGATCGCGGCCATTCTGGCCGGAAGGCTTGAGATCAATGCCGATATCCAGTCTTCGGCCACCCATCGGACCTTCACGTTCGACCTGTTGAATGGCGGCCTGGGATTTCTGAATGCCTGCCATGTGGCCACCTGCCTGATTCAGGCAGGCACAGCGGAGAATATCCTCCTGACCGCATCCGAGATCGAAAACAACCGAAACTTTGCAGGCCAGCCTCTTCGTGGGGTAAATGAAGTGGGATCGGCCTTGCTGCTCACAGGATCCGAAAAAAGCTCGAGCGGATTCGGCAGGTTTTACTTTTCAACCTGCCCGGGAAGATTGACTGACCTGGTGAGCCGGTCTGTGAGTGGCTTCGGTGGCACCCGGCTCGAGGTGCAGAAGTCACCTGATTTTCCGGAATATTTTCTCGATGAACTGCCGGGGTTTGTCAGCCGTCTGCTGGAGCAGGAGCAGGTGCCGATCCGATCCATCGATCATTTCTTCCCTCCCCTGTTCAATCCGGACTTCACCTTCCGCCTTGCAGCACGCCTGGGGATCTCAGAAAACCGGATCGAGTGTGCCCGCCAGCTCAGCGGGAACTATTTCACCTCCTCGCTGGTTCATCTATTGGCTGAAAAGGCTGATCCCCGGCCATTGCCGGCCGGGGAGACCGCACTGATGCTGGCGATCGGCTCGGGTGGGCAGATGGGCGGGGTCCTGTACCGGTTCTGATTTTTCCATGAAAGCTTTTATCACTGGTGCCACTGGATTCCTTGGATCAAACCTCGCGGCCGCTCTGCTCAAAGAAAACATCGGAGTTCGAGCCTTGAGGCGGCAGCGCTCATCGATTCTGGCGCTGAAAGACCTGGATGTCGAACTCATCGAAGGGGACATTCTGGCTTCACCGGATCAGCTGGCCAGCTGGATGAAGGGCTGTGGCTGGGTTTTTCATACCGCAGCCCGCATCCAGTATGACCGCAGCCCGAAAGAGATTTACCAGGCAAATGTGGAGGGCACCCGCCATACAGCCCAGGCGGCATTACGTGCTGGAGTTGAGCGTTTTGTTTACACCAGTTCCCTGAGCGCGATGGGAGTTTCGGATGGAAGGGGTCTGCTCACTGAAGAGAGCTGCTTCAATCTCACGCCTACGCAGTTCCCTTATGGCCACAGCAAGCTGCTCGCGGAACAGGAGCTGGGTTCGCTGATAGAAGAGGGGCTGCCGGCTGTGATTGTCAATCCCGCCACCCTGTTCGGGCCTCGAGATATTAACCAGAATGCGGGGGCGATGGTGCTGCAAGCCGCACGGGGGCTGATGCGGCTGTATCCGCCGGGAGGATCCAATTTCATCGCGGTTGATGATGTGGTTCAGGGGCATATCGCCGCAGCCAGGCAGGGAGCCATCGGCCGCCGTTATATCCTCGGGCATGAGAACCTGACATACCGCGAGATTTTTTCACGGGTCTGCCAGGTTGTCGGAAAAGGCCAGCCCCGTATTCCCATGCCGGCGTTTTTCCTTAAAGGTGTGGCGGGGGTTGTCGGCCTGGCCCGGCCGCTTCTCGGCGGACGCCTGCCGGTGGATGCCAATCAGGTGCGCATGTCGACACGCTGTATCTATGCCGACTCGACACGCGCCATACGGGAACTGGGGCTGCCTCAGAGCTCGCTCGACGAAGCGATCCGGGCCTCGCATGAATGGTACATAGAGAACAATATTTCAGTTCAATCGAAGGGGTAATTTTTCGAATGATAAAACAGCAGTTTTTATTAACCGCCCTGTTGATCCTGTTGCTGCCTGCACTGGCTCATGGCGCACTGACAGATGTCTCAGTTCAAAATATCTCCGGGCCACAGATTGGCGAAATGACCGCCTATATCGATGGGGGTTATGATCCGGCAGGATTTAACCGTTGGCGGCTTAAAAAAGGGACCACACTCTGGATCACCTCGCGGGAAGATCAATCCAAAGAATCGATTCGCGCCGAAGAGGATGGCGCCGAGGTTTTATGCGGGAATGCCGGGATACTGGAGGCCAGTGGGCGCTATGTGATCGAAATCACCCGGACCGACTCGGTCAAAATCCGCATCCCTCGCGCTTATCCCAGCCTCAGCCAGAATCTGGACCTGCCTCAGCAGCCCCCTTTCTTTTTCGCCAAGGGAAAGATGGATGCCAAACCAGGCAAAGACTGGGTCTCTCTCCAGGGAGGTGAGTTCTGGATTCGAGGTTTCTCGAGTGTTGAAGCGGTCTATCCGGCGATCCGTGAATTTCCGAAAACTCTGATCGCTGTCGCTGGAAATACCTCCGAAACACTGGTCATTACGGATTTGCGGACTTACCTGAAATTCGATGCAAACCCTTTTCCTTTCTGGCGCGCCGCACGTGCTGACCTGGACCAGGAGGAAAAGAATTTCAAAAGCATTCAGATCCCGGATGACCGGATCGGTGTCGAAGCCTATCGGAGCCACCAACGGGAAACACTGAAGGCACTGAGCAAGATCCGCGAAGGGTATCAGCTGCTCCAGCGCAACCTTTACAGCCAGAAGGTGATCGAGAAGATGCTTCAGGAAGGTGTCCCCATCCCGCGTTTGACCCTGACCGATATTACCATTGTCCGTGGGGACATGGCTTATTCGATCCGGCCCTTTGTCAATTGGAAGGGGGAAGGCCGTGTCCTGGTGGACCGCGCCAGGCTGGTCACCCCGGCATCGACACCCCGAAATTTTCCGGCTGCCGACTTCCAGCTCGAAGACCTGACCAACAGAATGATCGAGGATACCCGCCTGCGGATCGAAGCGGATAATTCGTTTGTGGAGGTTCGCCGTCCGATCGATCCGGACTGGGGCCTTCGGCAGGGAATCCAGTTTGATCTGGATGCGACCCGTTACATGATTCCGGAAGGAGAGGAATACCGCTTCAGCGACCAGGTAGATGCAACCGGTTTCTTTATCCGCAAGGAGCTCAATGCCCAGGGGAAAATCCGCCTGTCCGATCTGGTGGTTGCCAGGAATGCGATCGAATACCGCTTCCGTCCACAGTCAGAAGATCCGAATGCAGCCACTCAGTTTGCCAAGTTTATGGACCTCAGGCGGATCCTGTTTCATCCCGATGCCGAACGCCGCACAACCCTGCTCCCCAAGCCGCTGGATGATCCGGCGTTGGCGGATTTTCTGAATGAAGGATTGGATTCTCTGGTATCCGCCATGTATGCCCAGGGCATCAAAGAGGTTGTCGGAATGCATATTCGGCTGGAGAATCCCAGCCCGGGCCTGTGGAATTTTAAATCAGATGTTCTGGGGGAGGGTGGCAAGATGGCGGAATCCTCGCTTTCCCGGACGATTCCGACTGCCCGGCCGATATCGGAGGTCTGGGAACGGATTCATCGAAACCGTGCCCAGAAAGACTGGCTCGACATTGAATGGACGGATTGATCTGAAGAGGCTGATTGCCATGCGAAACCATCCCGGGATGGGTCAGATGAACGACTCATCCCGGGATTTTTATGCCTGTTCAGCGTTTGGCATCCGCTGCGAACTTGGTCTGCAATCCATAAAGAATATCTTTTGAAGGTGTGTTGCTGGACCAGCCCTCACTGATCACGCGAGAAGTTGCACGGGCATCCTGCCCGGGAATGTTTTCGAACAGAAACAGTTCGCTGATTGGATGGATAACCGACTGAGTGGCCCCCCCGATCCAGCGTGCGGTGACTTTATCTCCCGGGTCGAATGCAGCCATCTTATTCAGGCCGGCCTCAATCTGCGGGTCCTCACGATACGGTTCAGCAGCCTCCCAGCACCACATCCGGGCATAGTTGCGGCTTGCCCCGGTTCCGGCGGAAGAAAAAAACGGAACCTTGGAGGCTTTAATCCCAAGGCCTGAACGCCTGATGTCTGTCAGCCACCCCATTTCGGTCTCCCACCCCAGGGTCATTCCGGCACGCCCTTCCGATATCAGCTGGGAAGTTTTCCGGGACGAGAAGCCATTGAGATGGCCGATGGGAAACAGCCCTTTCCTGTTCAGGCTGGCAAGGTAATCGAGCGCTTTGACAACCGGACGGGATGTCAGGGAACTGTCCGATGTTGCTCCGGCGATCAGAGCGAGAGACTGGATGGTCCTCGGGAGGGCAGGCACATCTCCCGGAAGGGCGATGATGAACTCAGCGGTCCCGGAAGCAGGAGCCTTGGAGGCCTGCTCAAGAATCTCCTCGAAAGAGGCTCCGGGTTTGAGAATCCCATGCTGGGTCAGAAACACGCCATTGGTGTAAAATTGAAGGGTATCCAGCAGCCACGGAGCCACTCCAGGCTCAGCCAGCCTGGGCGGTGTTACCGGAGCCAGACGGACATCCCAGCCGTTACTCTGCGCAGGATCATCGGCGGAAACCGGAATGATCTCACGCCCGGAGAAGGCCTCGCCAAGCCGGGAGTCAACCGCCTTCCGGAGATCCGCCTCCAGCCATGAAGGCAGGGACACACGGATTGGCTTCGGAGTGGGAGTCGGGGTGGCAGTCGGCTCTGGAGTCGGAGTGGAAGTTGGTGGGACGGAAACCTGAGCAGCCGGGCTGGCGGCAGGCGTAGGCTTCGGCTCCGGCTCTTTCTTCCCACAGCCTGCAATGAGCAAAGACACCAGCGCCACCAGCATCAGCCTCCCGGCCATCCTGTTCATACACGAAACAACCTTTCCTGGCAGATAAATATCACTCTGGATTCTTGAAAGCATGAAACATTCTCCCTCAGATAAGTTTTATATTTTCAGGTTTTAATACAGCAAGGCTTCCCCATGGGTAAAACGATTCGGATAGAGGCCTGGTTACTTCTGTTCAGTCGAGGGGGTGCTTTCTTCGACATTGAATGAACGGATCAGATCCTCGATCGGAAGCACCATACCCTCTCCGGGCACCAGGGTGTAGGTGGGATCCTCAAGATTGCCGGAGATGCGGATTTGCAGGGATTCAGCCTGGTCAATGGCCTGGAGGATGGTCCTGGCTTTCCTGATGCGGATCATCTCGACCAGGAGTGCGCTGGTCTGTGCATTGACTGTGACATCGACAATGTTTCCAGCCTGGTAGACACCATGCCCTTCGAGATCAAGCAGGTTGCTTTTGAGCGAAAGATTGTCGATTGCCAGCGACCCATTCGAGTGCTTGAAGTTAAAACTCAGGCGTGAAAATCTCGAGTGAGCCACCTCAGCCAGATCCAGCAGCTCATCGATTTTTCCCAGCATCCGGATAGCACCGATTTCCCCATCTTCGAGCACAATATTTCCTTCACCCAGCAGGGTGCGCCCTCCCGTCTGGGAATGAGATTCCCCCCAGGTCATTTGAGCGGTCAGGATACCCGGTTCAAAGGAAAGTGCATCGATCTGCTGTCGCGGGATGGGAAATTTCTGAACATCGGTGGTGACCTCCCAGGTGGATGGAGGCCCACTCCGGTATTTCCCCCGGGTCCGGATCGTGCCGCCTTTTCCCCCATCGATGGAAATTTCCCCCTGATCCCACTCACAGTCTCCGGATTCGATTTCCAACTTCAGATGGGTCCCAAGGACCGCTTCATTGAGACGCCAGCGCTCAGTCTGGGTCAGAATCCGAAGCCAGGGGAGATCGCTTGTTGCGATGGTGACCGAACGAATTCGGATATCGGCCAGGGAGACATCCAGATTGCCGGGGGTGTAACGCAGCAAGGGGCAGCGAAAATCGAGCGGGCCTTCAGGAAATCCCGACCAGGGAATCCGCAGCTTTGCCATTATGGGTGTATTCCAGCTGGAAAGATGAATCTTTGAGTTATCGAGAGTGGCCCCATTGATTATGGTTTTCTCGTCCTGGCCCATTATTCCGGCGACGCGGAATCGATCGATGAGCAGATCATAAGAGTCACTGGAATAATGGATGGAATTGGAACCGACCGATTGAATGACAAACCCTCCATCATGCCACTGGGCATCCATCGATGCCTTGAGGCGGGAGCTGGATGGAGCCAGCGTGGCCAGGAGGGCATTTTCGAAGGGTGAAAGGCCTTCCATCGGAAGAGGAACCGTTCCACTTTGAACATTCGCTTCCAGGATTGCGGCCAGTTTTCCCGAGCTGGAATCCGGCTGGTAGAACCAGTCAAAAAGAGACTCTCCTGGAAAACGGATATCCCAGTTCCCCCAGGTTTCATGATCAATCTGAAGGTGAAGGTCTTGAGTCCGGTTCTGAAGGCGCATCCCGATTCTTCTTTCGGGTGATTTTTCTTCCGGGGCTTCGGCAGTGCCTGGCTGGCGGGGGACAGATCCTTTCTGCTGGAAATTCCATCCCTGTTCGGCAGAATGGCGCAGAGAAATGAATGGTGAGCGCAGCTGGCTCTCGAGGTGGGCGGTTCTTCCCACCAGAGAGGCAATCCACCGCCAACGGACTTCTCCCGAATCACAACTGAGAAGCAGTTCACCCTTGTCTGGTGTCCATGCCCTGAAACCGGATATTTTCAGGCGGTCCACTCCCAGGAGTTCGGCTGAAGCCACCTCGATCGGCAGGCCCAGGGATTTCCGCAGCAGATTCCGGATTGTTTCCTGAACATGCGAGGGCTGGAGGTACGAGTACCGTATCCATACCGCCCCTCCCACAAGGCCTGCAAGAATGAGGAAGAGGGCGATAAGGATCTTTTTTCTCATACAATCGTATTTCGGTCCTGAGGCTCCCCTCCGGTTCCACTGTCCGGAATAAAAACGGGGGTGGCGATGACTCTGGATTCCTCCTCACCATTGGCTGGCTGGCAGGTGGCGACACTGGAGTCCAGATGGTGGTCGAGCAGGACTGCCAGGCTGGGAAGATTGCGGGTGTCCTGCCGATACCCTGTGATGCCACGGGCCTGAAGCGCGGATTCGAGCCAGTCCGAGAGGCGTATGGATGAATTGTCCAGGTCATAATTGAGCGCCCGGGCCACCTCGGCCCAGCTGATTCGTGCCAACGGCACTGCGGGATACCAGACACCTTTGGTATCGCGTGCCAGGATCTTTTTTTCTTCGAGGGCCTCAAGGAGCCGTGCAGCACGGGTTTTATGGAGTTCGAGATTCATGGCGATTGACTCGGTGGTCAAACCACCCATCCCCTTCTGGAAGCACCTTCCGATCAGGAACAGAGCGCCCCAGGAGTAAAAAAGGGAGATCTCCGGCGCCAGATCGCCGGTTGGGACTGCCTGGTCCCAGTCGGGGTACTGGAGGTAAGAAGTCATCTCAAGCCCCGCCAGAATCAACCACCAGGTGTAGTACACCCAGGCCAGGACAAATGCCACCAGGCTCAGGCTTCCATAAACACTCTGATACATTTCGGCGCGCGCCACATAGGTGGCGAACAGATGCTTGGCCAGCTGCCACATGAAAGCGGCCAGCAGGGAGCTGACCGCTGCCGGCCTCCAGGCTACCACTCCATTGGGAACCACCACATAAAGCAGCCAGATGGCCAGCCAGCTCAGAAGGTATGGAAGAATGAAGGAACTCCAGGAGAATAACCCGCTCAGCCAGGTGACTTCCTCCGGGATCAAGGAACGGGACCGGATGTAACGGTCAATCAGTATCGGCCCAACCATCAACAGGGGTGTCAGTGTGAGAACTGTCCAGAAAGTGATGAAGCGCCGCACAAAGGGGCGCCTTCGCTCCGCACGCCAGATGGAATTGAAGGCATCATCGATCGAATCAAAAAGCCAGATTCCGGTAATGAGAAGAAAAATCAGGCCGACCCAGCCGACATTTCGGGCCTGATCGGTAAACTTGCGGATATTTTCCTTGAGTGTTTTTTCGACTTCCCCCAGGTCGATTGCCGGCGGAGGGTGAGCCACTGAACTGGTGGCAGAACCAATCCCAGGAGGAGCAACCCCTTCTCCGGCCTCATGCGTTGCCCCCAGGGCTGAATCAATGGCGGTGATGCGGTTTTCCGGGCTGAAAGGGAAAATGTATTCAAGGATGTAATCATAAAATATTTCTTCCTGTTCGGTGTTGATATAGGAGGCGAACAGGGACAGGGAAATAGCGCTGATGGGGATCAAGGCCGTGACCGAGAAGAAGGCCAGGCTGCCGGCCAGGAAGATGACATGATCCTCCTGCAGCCTCGCCCAGATGCGTGAAACCGCGCGCGAGGTCCGCTTCCCGATCAGGGAAAGATTGAGGGACAGATTCTTCATCCGTGTGGAATGCCAGTCAGTCTGCATCGGAATGATTTATTTATCGGCAGATTCGAGCTGAGTTATATCAACTCCCTGCGACCGGAGAGATGCAAGCGCATTTTCCAATTGTTCGTCATCACCGGAGAGATCAAGGACGATCTCACCTCCTTCGGCAGAGACCTTGGCCCGGCGTATATTCGGCATGACATCAAAAGCCTTGACCATGCGGAACAGGACCGGCTCATCCATGAGGTGTTGGGGGAACACCATTTTCAAATGTTGAATTGCCAAAACAGATCCCTCCTTCTTCGAGTTCACAGGTCTCCATAACGACATCTTCGAGTCGGGTGATTGTAGGTCTCTCACCGCAAATCGCACAGCCGGAATTTCGCCGGATTTGAACTTTTCTGAACTCGGTATGGAGGGCATCGACCAGCAGGAGGTGGCCGATCAGCGGCTGGCCGATCCCGAGCAGCAGTTTGAGAACCTCATTCGCCTGAAGAAGCCCCAGGATTCCCGGGATGACTCCGAGGATGCCGGCTTCACGGCAGGAGGGGATGACTCCCGCGGGCGGGGGTTCTGGAAAGATGCATCGATAGCAGGGTCCTATGCCCGGCTTGAAAACCGAAATCTGTCCTTCATAACGAATCACACCGGCATGAACCAGAGGCTTTTTCAGGAACACACAGGCATCATTGAGGAGGTAACGGGTGGGGAAGTTGTCTGTTCCATCCACAATCACATCATAATCCTTGAGGACATCGAGGGCATTGGATGCATTCAGACGAAGCGGGTAGGGGGTCACCAGGATTTCCGGATTCATGGCCGCCATCTTGCGGCGTGCTGAATCGAGCTTCCCGCTTCCGAGGTCTTCGGTAAAATGGATCACCTGGCGTTGAAGGTTGGTGCGATCCACCTGGTCGCTGTCAACAATGCCGATATGGCCGACACCCGCCGCGGTCAGATAGAGGGCCACCGGCGATCCCAGTCCACCCATGCCGACAATCAGGACATGTGAAGAGAGGAGTCTGCTCTGCCCTTTTCCGCCGATTTCGGGCAGGATGATATGCCGCGCATACCGTTCGATCTGCTCTTCAGTAAAATTGAAACAGTCAGTCATACTGGTACTTTAACTCTAACTAAAGTGAATAATGAGGGGAAACCGAGAGAAAACAAATCTCATGACTAATGCTAACAGGCCCCATCCCCCCAAGCCTGGACCTGCCAGCAAGGTTCGCGTTAAGGGGTATGGGAAAAAAGAAGAGACCATGAAGAAAGAGGCTATAATACGGCCGCCTGGATATGAGAGATTGACTTCATCCTAAGGACCAACCCCGCGATGATCAACTTCGACAAGCTCAACACCCTCAAACAACAGCTGGATGAGCATCGTCCATTCCCTTCGGAAGTGGTGGCGAACCTTCATGAAGATCTGGTCCTTCGCTGGACTTATCACTCCAATGCCATCGAGGGCAATACCCTGACTCTGAAAGAAACCAAGGTCGCACTGGAGGGGATAACTGTTGGCGGAAAGACACTGCGAGAGCATTTCGAGGCGATCAACCATCGTGACGCCATCGCTTATGTTGAGGCAATTTCGGAGAAGAAAGAACCCTTTTCTCTTCACATGATCCGGACTCTCCATAGCCTGATTCTGAAGAACATCGACGATGAACATGCCGGAGTCTGGCATCGTTTCAATGTCACTATCGCCGGGGCCGAGTACACTCCCTCCGATGCTTTGCATGTCCCCCAGCTCATGGAGGAATTTGCACACTGGCATGAAGATACTGGAAAAAGCCTCCATCCAGTGGAACTTGCGGTGCGGACACACACCGATTTTGTGAAGATCCATCCATTCACCGATGGCAATGGTCGCACAGCCCGGCTTTTGATGAATCTTGATCTGATGCGATCGGGTTTCCCAGCGGTGGTCCTCCCGGTGGAAAGCCGTCTCGATTATTACGATTCCTTGGATGCGGCTCATGTCCATGGAGATTATTCCAGAATCCTCGACCTGATCGGCGGTTTGGCGGAGCAGGCATTTTCCAGTTACTTCAAGGCTTTGAAAATCAAGTGAGTTGCCTTGCTATTCCCCATGGTTGAGGGGATGGATTGTGCTAAGATTCAACGGTTTTGATTTTTCTAAAGGAGGCTGTGGAAATGCAGGCGATCTTAATGCTGCTGTTAACCTTGAAAGTCGGCCCTGAGGCGCTTCCCTCCGCTCCGGTACGATTCGTTGTGGATGGCCCGCTGGCCGCCTGCTCTGTTCTCGAGGTCCGATCACAGGATGGCAATCTGGTTGGATACGCCCAGAGAGATGGAAAGGAATTTGTTTTCATTGCCCCTGCCCTGGAAGCCAGCCAGGAGGCCACTTACACACTGACTGAAGCGAAGGATTACCCGGTCCGGGTTCTGCTGTCCATGGTGGACCATAAAATTGATGTCCGTGTCGATGGTGCGCTGTTCACTTCTTATAATTACCAGCCGGATCAACCCAAGCCTTATCTTTATCCGGTGATCATCGGCGATGGACTCCACCTGACCCGGGCATATCCGATGGAGAATGTGGAAACCGAAGGAGAAAAAGTTCGCGATCATGTTCACCACACCTCATGGTGGGTGGCGTATGGTGAGGTCAATGAGTCGAATTTCTGGATGGCGCAGGGGGATCATGGGCAGCAGAAACCACGCGAGATTCTTGAGGTCGTCTCCGGCCCGGTATTCGGAAAATTCAGGGCGGTCAATGACTGGAACCGTCCGGATGGTGTGCGTGAAATCCAGGAAGAGCGTGAATACATTTTCTATGCTCAGGAATCCTCGGACCGGTTGACGGATATGCGGGTTACTTTTTCCGCAGTCGATCATGATATTGTTTTTCATGATACCAAGGAGGGTGGCATCTGCTCGCTGCGCATGAACCCATTGATCGATGAGGAGCATGGCAATGGCCGGATGGCCAACTCGGAGGGCAAAGCGACCGAAGCGGAATGCTGGGGGAAACCGGCCAGCTGGTGTGATTACAGCGGCAACCTGAACGGCCAGAATGTCGGAATTGCAGTGCTGGATCATCCAGCCAACCTGCGCCACCCCAGCCGCTGGCATATTCGTGCCTATGGCCTGTACACCGCCAACCCATTTGGCCTCAAAGCCTTTGGCGAACAGGAAAGTGGAGATTACAGCCTTCCCAAGGGGCAGGATTTGAATTTCAATTACCGTGTCCTGATGCACCTGGGGAACACGGAAGAAGCCCGGATCGGCAGCCAGTACAGAGCTTATGCCACCCCCCCTTCCGCGGCAGTCAAAGTGAAATAACCGCACAGAATGGATAGACAGATATTTCCCAGCAATCAGCGAGATTGCCGAGTGTAACAATGGAGGAGGAAATGGAATGTCGGGCAATGGTAAAAAATCAAGGCGCAGCTTCTTGAAGACCGCTATTCAAGCGGGGATGGCGCCGATGGTTGTTTCCGCCGCAACTCTGGGACGTGGGGGTGCGGTTGCTGCCAACAACCGGATCGGAATTGGCTTTATCGCTTTCGGGGACCGTGTCAATGGTGGACTGTTCGGAGATTTCAAGCAGCATGATGTCTGCGAATTCATTGCAGCTGCCGATGTGGATGCAGCCCACCGTTATAACTTCGTCAAGAAAATGGAAAAGCCGGTTCCGACTTATAATGATTACCGTGACCTGCTCGACCGGCGGGATATCGATGCAGTCGTGATTGCAACCCCGGACCACTGGCATGCAACTGCATTGATCCACTCGGCCCAGGCCGGGAAGGATATCTATTGCGAGAAACCATTGACTCTCACCATCGAGGAGGGGAAATCCTGTGTGAATGCAGTCCGGAATGCTGGAGTTGTGTTCCAGACCGGCAGCCAGCAGCGTTCGGATGAGCGCTTCAGGAAGGCCTGTGAACTGGTCCGCAATGGATATATCGGCAAGCTGGTCCAGGTGGACACCTACATCGGCGGCGCTCCCACAGGAGGAACCGATCCGGATACCGATCCACCTCCCGGGCTGGATTGGGACCGCTGGCTGGGCCAGGCACCGGTCGTGCCCTTCCGCAAAACCCGTTGCCATTATGAATTCCGCTGGTGGTATGCCTACTCGGGCGGCAAGATGACCGACTGGGGAGCACACCATAACGATATAGCCCTGTGGGGAAATGGTTTCGAGAGATCCGGCCCGATCAGTGTTGAAGGAACAGCCGAATTTCCCCCTCCGGGCGGATATGATACCGCCATCAAATTCGACATCCGCTACGAATTCAAGGATTCGGCTCCTGTTCTTTGCCACAGCGATGGCCGCAATGGCATTCTGTTCACCGGCACCGATGGAGAGGTATTTGTTTCCCGCAGTGAGATCGAAACCAAACCGGCAGAACTGGCGCATCTCGAGTTCAAACCAACCGATACACGCCTCTACAAGAGTGACAACCATCAGTTAAATTTCCTCGAGTGCATCAAATCCCGCAAGGATCCGATCTGCGATATCGAGATCGGGCACCGATCGGTCACCATGTGCCACCTGGGGAACATGGCGATCCGACTGGGACGCAAGCTGCAGTGGGATCCGGACAAGGAGACCATTGTCGGCGATGAAGAAGCCCTTGCCTGGATGACCCGCCCGCAAAGGAAAGGCTATGAAGTCCCGGTCGTCAAGGCTCGCAAGGCTCCATCGAAGAAACCCGCTGTTCACAGCCGCCGTTCGTTCATGTCCCGCGGCTGAGAAATATCCGAAGGGGGTGGTTTGTCCAGGCCACCCCCTTCCTTCCATGCTGAAGGAACCTTTCCATGCCTGATTTTCCATCGCTATACCGCCTGCATCCCAACTGCCCTCCCGATTCGATGGATGTGCGCATTCCTGGATCGAAGAGCTATACCAACCGCGCCCTGCTGCTGGCTGCTCTTGCAAAGGGTGAGAGTGTGCTTCGTAATGCCCTGTTTTCGGATGACACCCATTGGATGATCGAGGCCCTGACTGAACTGGGTGTTGAGATCCAGGCAGATAAGGCTGCCCGCACCCTCACCATCCGCTCGCAGGGAAAGCCCACACGGCTCCCTTCACAACCTCTCTATTGCGGCAATGCTGGCACTGCGATCCGCTTTCTGACTCCATTCTGTGCCTTGGGGGAGGGAGAGGTCATTCTGACTGGAAATGCCCGGATGCAGGAGCGCCCGATCCATGACCTGCTCGAGGGGATGCGTGGACTGGGAGTGGAGGTAGAAGACATTCATGGAACCGGCTGCCCTCCGATCCGGATTCGGGGAGGAGGAATGCGAGGTGGAAAATGCCGGATCGATGGGACCCGCAGCAGCCAATATTTCTCCGCCCTCCTGCTGTCGGCAGCCCGCATGAAAGAGGGGCTTGAGATTGAAATCGAGGGAGATCTGGTTTCGAAGCCTTACATCGATATGACTCTTGCCATTCTGCGCCGTTTCGGCATCGAATCGGTGAATCAGAATTACCAGCACCTGTCCGTTCCGGCCGGCCAGGAGCCTCAGGCCGCAGCGGTGATGATCGAGGGAGATGCTTCAGCTGCCACCTATTTCCTGGCGCTGGCTGCCATTGGCAGGACCACAGTACGGGTTCATCCGCTCCCGGAAGATACCTGCCAGGGGGATGCAGAGTTCGCCCGGCTTTTGTCCCGGATGGGGTGCCGGCAGCAACACAAAGGTGAATTCATTGAAGTTCGCGGGGGGGAATTGCATGGGATCGAAGCGGATCTCAATGCCATGAGCGATACAGCCCAGACCCTTGCGGCGGTCGCTTTGTTTGCCGAAGGCTCTACCACAATTCGCAACATTGCCAATGCACGCATCAAGGAAACCGATCGAATTGCCGCCATCGCCCGGGAGATCACCCGTCTGGGGGGAACTGTCGAGGAATATCCCGATGGCCTGACCATCCACCCGGCTTCGGCCTACCATGCGGCCGATATCGAAACCTATGACGACCACCGTATGGCGATGAGCTTCGCTGTCACAGCTCTTCGAATTCCGGGGATCGGAATCTTGAATCCGGGCTGTGTCACAAAGACTTTTCCGGAGTTTTTCGAGGTTATTGCTCCCTGGATTCGCTGCGAAGCGAAAGACGCCTGATCAGCTCTTCTTCGGCAGGATAAGCCTGGGCCAGGCTGTCGATATCCGCATTCTCATAATCCTCATATTCGAAACCGGGAGCCATGGTCGTCCCCATCAAGGCCCATGCTCCCCCCTCATCCAGGCAGGCGCCAAACCACACCCCCCGGGGAACAACAAACTGGGGATGCTCCCCTTCGAGGAAGCGGCTTCCCAGCCGGACCCTTTCAGATGCCCCTCCGGGATGAAGGAGCAGCATCACCACCGGGTCGCCCGCGTAGAAATGGAATATCTCATCGGTCCTCAGACGGTGCAGTGCTGAGCAGGAATGCGCATCCAGCAGGTAATAGATTGCGGTGCCGAGGGAGCGTGCCGAAGGGTAGCGCCCGGGGAGGGATGTTTTGGGAAGGCTTTCTCCGGAACGGTAAGTTTCTCGAAAAAAACCGCCCTCCTCAGGATGCCGGATCAGGCCAAGCGCCTCGATAATTTTTAAAATGATTTCCATGGGCAGCGTGTTCCCCTATAAATGGAAGAAGGCCTGAATCGATCGACTCAGGCCTTCGTGGAATGCGTTGTGGATTCTCTGTGCTGCCGGGTTACTTTTCGTCGGTGAAGATAATGTCCTGCAGCAGAATCTGAATTCCGACCATCTTGTTCTTCAGTCCCTTGTTTTTTGGAACCGGAGATTTCTGATCGCTGTCATCCAGTGTCCCGGTATTGGCCAGTTTCAGACCTTCACTTTTTTCGAAGATCGAGTAGTAAGCCGGACGCGCTTTGAGCTCAAGGCTTGTGGCTGGCAGGCCTTCGATGCCCGGGGCTTCCTGCTGCCGCTCAATCAATGGAGCAGGTGTGGCAGCAGCAACCTGGCCATCACTGGATGCCTGGTTCTTTGGCTTGCGGCCGATAATGTGGCTGAGAAACTTGACCGGGGTTTCCACGACTGTCTGAACTGAGTTGACAGCAAACCCTCCGATCCGGCCCAGAAGGCCGGGTTCGTCAGAGCTGGACTCATTCATCAATTCGAGTCGGTCTGTTGCGAACTCCACTCCCTCAAACTCGGTTGCAGTGATACTCAGCTTGTCACTGGGAGGATAGAAAGAATCTTCCCAGTCTTGAGCCAGTACCGGACCGGTGATCAACACGAAGAGAGCGAGGACACTGATAATCTGTTTCATACCCGCTTCACTCCCTACTATCCTCTATCGGCTTGAGCGAGCCAGAGGATAAGTATTCGAATTCCCAAATGGCACTATCCCTCATTTGATTCAGTCTGTCAAGAAGGGATTATCGGCCAAATGAATCAAGCCTTGACAAACTCTTTGATCCTGCGGGCAATTCCCGGGCCATCGAGTTCATATTTGGCATAGAGGGCCTCAGGACTGCCGGATTCGCCAAATTTATCAAGAAGCCCCCACCGTTTGACCAGGGTCGGGCATTTCTCTGCCAGCACCTCGCAGACCGCGCTTCCCATTCCGCCGATGACATTATGATCCTCGACTGTAAAGACCTTTTTCGTTTCCCTGGCACACTGAACCACCAGATCCTCATCGATCGGTTTGATGCTGGACAGGTTGACCACGCGAACATCGATGCCTTCAGCGGCGAGTTGTTCGGCTGCCTGGAGGGCACCCGGGACTGTCCCTCCCGAGGCAAAGCAGGTGACATCTTTGCCATTCCTCAAAATCACACTCCGGCCGAGTTTGAACTGGTACCCAGCCGGGCTGACATCCGGAAGGTTCTGGCGTGTCAGGCGGATATAAGCCGGGCCTTCATATTCATTGGCAAGGAACTGGATCATCTGCCTGGTTTCGAGCTCATCGGCCGGCTGCAGGACTATCATATTGGGCAGGCCGCGCATCAGGCCGACATCTTCCAGGCCCATCTGGCTGTTGCCATCCTCCCCGATGCCGATCCCGGCATGGGTTCCAACCACACGAACCCCGGCTTTCGAGTAGGCGATGGACATGCGGATCATGTCATAACGGCCGGTTATGAAGCAGGCAAAACTGCAGATAAAAGGAATTTTGCCAGATAGCGCCATGCCTGCGGCCGCACCAATCATGTTGGCTTCCTGTATCCCCATTTCGAAAAACCGGTCCGGGAATTTTTTTGCAAAAAGGCTGGACATTGTGGATTTTGAGAGGTCCGCATCGAAGGCGACCACCCTGGAATTTGTTGCTCCGACCTCGGCCAGTGCTTCACCAAAGGCCAGTCGAGTTGCTTTTGCCATGTTTTTCTCCTTTATATACGGGTGCAAACCCGTCGTTGTTCCTGTCAGTAAAGATGTTGAAGCGCCTCGCCAGAGCCTGATCAGACAATTCCGGAGCATCAACCCTCAAAGGAGAGAATAATAACTGTTTTCCTCTTCGGGTTGAAGGTTCACCCGGAGTTCATCTGCGGGCCTTGCCTCTCCGGTTCTTTTCCGCTGAAGTGTTTGCTGGTAACCTTGGAAGCTGATTCTGTAGAAAGGGATAACCTGGTTCACTCTTTATGCACCAAACACCTTTGTGTCATCCGTGTGTCCATCGACAGGTTCTCCGTGTTTTTGAAGTGGCCTCAGCCTGCCCTGAAGCAGCAGGAATGACAGCCATCGAGAGGGAAACCATCACCCGGGAATTGCTCGAAGAAACAGGCCATTGGCTGGCGCTCCAGCCGGTCACTCTGTCTCCCGCCGAGGTTTCATGGACCCCTATCAAAATGGTTTACCGAAGACTGGGCATCGCCGATCCGTACCGTGAGTTGAAGCAGCGTTCCAATCTTGAGGCTATGGAGCTGCTCCCGGAGATGCGTGAATGGATTCGGAAAAGTTCCTCACCGATTGAAACTGCAGCTCACCTGGCTGTTGCCGGGAACATCATCGATCTGGGGATCCACAAGGATTATGACATTCATGAGAGCATCCAGCGCATCCTCGAAGAAGGATTTCCCATCAACCATATCGAAGGTTTTATGGAAGACCTGGAGCAGCGCGAGCTCATCGGGCAGGGAGCGAAAATTCTCTATATCTGCGACAATGCCGGAGAGATCGCCTTCGACCGCCTGCTGATCGAAACTCTCCACGAGTTTTACCCTTCCAGCCATATCACCGCAGCGGTGAATGGAGGGCCGGTCCTGAATGATGCCTTGATGGAAGATGCCATTGCGGTCGGCCTGACAGAGATTGTTCCGGTTATCGATAATGGAAATGACCAGCTGGGGACAATCCTTTCCCATTGCAGTCCGGAGTTCTGTGAAGCCTTTGAAAATGCTGACTGGATTATCAGCAAGGGCCAGGCTAATTTCGAAACACTGGATGGAGTCACTGACAAAGTCCTGTTCCTGCTCAAGGCCAAATGTGAAGCGATTGCACAGTACCTTGGTGTCGAGCTGCACCAGGGAGTCTTCAAGCAGGGTACTGCTCTCGATTCTACTGCCCAGGTGAGCCTCCCATGTCCATCCGAGCTTTAGTTACCGGTGGTGCGGGTTTCATCGGTTCACACCTGGCCCAGCGATTGATCCGGGAGGGGATGTCGGTACGAATTTTCGATAATTTCTCCTCCGGAAACCGTTCCAACCTCGAAAACTTTGAATCTGAAGTGGAGTGGATCGAGGGAGATATACGCGACCGGGAGGCAGTAGGCAGAGCGGCACGAGGGGTGGACTGCATCTGGCACCAGGCAGCGCTTGCCTCGGTCCCTCGTTCGATCGCCGATCCCCTGCTGACTCATGAAGTGAATGTCACCGGAACTTTGAATGTGCTCGATGCAGCCCGGGAGGCCTCGGTGCACAAGGTGATTCTGGCTTCATCGTCTTCGGTGTATGGGGAATCACCGGTCCTGCCGAAGGTTGAGTCCATGCCGACAGTTCCCCTCAGTCCGTATGCAGTCCACAAGCTGGTCAATGAACTGTATGCCAGCCAGTTTGCCCTCCATTATGGCATGAGTGCCACCTGCCTGCGTTATTTCAACATCTTCGGCCCGCGCCAGGATCCGGAAAGCCCTTATGCGGCGGTGCTGCCCTGTTTTATCAAACGCATCCGCCAGGGGTTGCCCCCGAAAATCTATGGAGATGGCACACAGACACGGGATTTCACCTATGTCGAAAATGCAGTCGAAGCCAACCTGCTGGCATATCAATCCCGGCAGCCAGGCTGCGGTGTGTTCAATATTGCATCCGGAAAGCAATACACGGTTCTTCGTCTTGCCGAAGCGGTGGTTGAATGGCTGGGCTGGCAAGAGGGGATTGAATTCGTCCCTCAGCGCCCGGGAGATATCCACCACTCCTATGCGGATATCTCACAAGCCGACAGGGTCCTCAACTACAAACCCGTGGTTTCCTTTGAGGAAGGCTTGCGAAGAACACTGAGCTGGTTTTCAGAGAACCCGGTGTAAGAGGCTGGTGCGCTGATTCGTTTCCAAGGCGCCATGAATGCCGCTCCTCCCAATCACGGGTTCATACTTCCCAGTCCCTCTCCTCGGTTTGATTGAGACGTGGTAATTTCAGCAATAGTATTCCTGTTTTAACAGGAGGGGTGACTTCGCCGATGCGCTGCCCCGTTTCACACCATCCGGCCGGCTTCACCCCAAACACAACAAGGGAGATGTTCCATGGGCAAAGAGGTTCGCAAAGTCCATTTTGTTGTCAGCACACACTGGGACCGGGAATGGTATGAATCCTTTCAGGGGTTTCGAGTTCGCCTGGTCAATATGTTCGATGAGCTGCTCGAGGTCATGGAAAAGGATCCACGCTTCAAATATTTTCAGACCGATGGACAGTCGATCGTCCTCGAAGATTATCTCGAAATTCGTCCGGAGCGGGCAGCCAAAGTTCGCGCCCTGGTTGAGGAGGGAAGGCTCGAAACAGGCCCCTGGTATGTGCTGCCGGATGAATTTCTGGTCAGCGGAGAATCCCTGATTCGAAACATTCAGGAGGGGATTCGGGTCGCAGATGGTTTCGGCAGGAGTTCGCGTGCCGGATTTGTGTGTGACATCTTCGGCCACAACAGCCAGATACCACAGATTCTGTCTGGCTTCGGGATCCACAGTTTCTTCATGTGGCGCGGGATGAACGAGAAGGTCTGCTCGGCGGATTTCCGTTGGAGATCACCGGATGGAAGTGAGGTTCTGGTGCACCGGTTCGGGCCGATGTGGGGTTATTGCGATTATGACTTCAGGGTCCGAAAGGCTAACAAGATCGATGCCCACCCGAGCCATGAAGAACTGGTCCAGGGGCTGATCGAGGAAGTGAAGCTGCTGGCAGGGCGAACTCCGGCTCAGACCCTGCTGGTTTTCGATGGAGGGGATCATATCGAGATTGAGCCTTCCACACCGGATCTGATTGAAGAAGCCAACCGCCACCTGGCAGCCGATGGATTCCAGATCGAATTCAGCACTTTGTCCCGGTTTGCGGCGGATATCGTAAAAGAGGCCGAGCGGATCACCGATGTCGTTTCCGGTGAACTCCGGGAGCCGGGCAGCGGAGTCGATGAGCAGTGGGTGATCCCCGGCGTGCTTTCCAGCCGGATCGATCTGAAGATGGCCAATCGAGACTGCGAGGATCTGCTGTGTTACTGGGCGGAGCCATTTTCCGCCATTGCGAAGAGATATGGCCTTTCTCCGTGTGAAACCTATCTGCGGACCGCCTGGCGATTCCTGCTTCAGAACCATCCCCATGACAGCATCTGCGGCTGCAGCATCGAACAGGTGCACAAGGATATGGAATACCGTTTCGATCAATCGCGTGAAATTGCACGGCTTGTGACACGTGATTCCCTGCGTCGAATCGCCGGTTCGGTTCCTGGAGAAGCCACCGCCGCACGTTTCCCGGTCGTCGTCGCCAATCCATTGACTTTCGATCGAAGCGAATCCATCGATTTGACCATCGAGCTGCCATCGGACTGCCCGGCCTACCAGGAATTTTTTGGCTTTGAGCGGAAACCCGGCTTCCGTGTTTATGATTCGGGGGGTGGGGAAATCCCTTACCAGCTGGTTCATCAGAGCCTGGATCGCACACGCTTCATACACAAGGTGCGCAAGTTCCCCCATGCCTTCCGCAGGCACCTGGTCGATATCAGCCTGCGGCTCGACCTTCCCGCGCTGGGAACAAGAACCCTGTGGGTGGAAACAGTGGCGGGTCCGACACGCCACCCCGGCAAAGGACTGGCCACCGGGCAGTCCCGCATGGAAAACGAATTTCTTTCGGTGGAAATCCATGGCAATGGAACACTGACCATTCAGGATCTCGAAAGCGGGATGGTCTTCTCATCCCTGCTCACACTGGAGGATTGCGCGGATATCGGTGATGGCTGGTACCATGGGGTGGCGGTGAATGATGAAGTGTTCCTTTCAGAAGGATCTTCTGCCTCCATTTCAATGGTCCATAACGGGCCGCACAAAGCCACCTTCCGGGTGGAGGTCAGCTTCGAGGTTCCAGCCTGTTTCGATTTTTCTCAGATGGTTCGCTCCGGCCAGAGAGAGATCCTCAAGGTGACCCACTGGATCACCCTGCGCCAGGGCGCAAGAAGAATCGAAGTGACCACCGAAGCGAATAACACCATCCGGGATCACCGTCTGAGGGTCCTTTTCCCCACCCTGCTGGAAGCCGGGACATATCTGGCGGATTCTCCTTTCGATGTTGTCGAACGCCCGATTGAACTGCGTGCCGATAATTACACCTACAAGGAACTCGAGGTGGAGGCCAAACCTCAGTACACCTGGACCGCCGTATCGGGAGGCCATGAATTTTCCGATGAAGATGAAGATTACGGGCTTGCAGTGGTCTCGAAAGGGCTTCCGGAATCGGCTGTGCTGGACACCGAAGATCGTGAGATTGCGCTGACATTGCTGAGGGCATTCAAAAAGGCGGTCATGACGGATGGATGTGAAGCCGGGCAGATACAGGGGAAGCATTGCTTCAACTACTGGATCATCCCGTTTTCCGGCAGGCCGGATGCGGTCCGCCTCGGGCGCGAAGGGCAGATGCTTGCCGCCGGGTTGCGCAGCATGCAGGTCCACCCGCTCGATGATCGCCCCGAAGAACGGAACCATCCGGATCGATTCTCATTGCTCAAAGTGCAGGGTGAAGCCCTGGTTACATCGATCCGGGCCAACGAGGATGGAGGAATGACAGCCAGGCTCTATAACCCGACTGAATACCCGACAGAGGTGGTTATCAGCAGTGAAGGCCTCCAACGAGCCAGGTTGTGTGATTTCCTCGATCAGCCATTCCAGGATCTCCCGGTATCGGCCGGTTCGGCCACTTTTTCACTGGATGGGAAGAAGATACTGAGTGTGCTGCTGAATCGATAAAGGTTGAGGGGGATGGACAGTCATCCAAAGGAGGCAGGACATCCCCCTTATTTGTGGTCTCTTCCGACCCACTGTGAAATATCTGTTACCACAACAGGGCTGGCCGCGATGAAGGCTTCCGCGGCGGCAACACCTCCCTGCGCCCCCCAGGATTCTCCCAGCGAACGGACATTCCTGAGGTAATCGGAAAGCCCGGTATGGCGATATCCCTCCGGCAGCAGGGGATTATGGAACTGGCTTTCATAGGCGCCCATCATCTGGAACTTGTCTTCAAACACGGGTGAGATATCCACCAGAAAGGTGGGAGGCACCTGCTCATGGATGAGGTAATACAGCAGTTTTCCAGGAGAATGGGGCGGGATTTCTGTGCAATAGCGTGCCAGGCGTGAAAGAAAGAAAGCGGACTGCACCAGGCGTGCTCCTTCACGGTGGTCTGGATGGCGAGCCTCTTCAAGATTGCAAAGGACCCAATCCGGGCAGGCCCCACGCAAAACTTCGACAAGCATCAAACGGTTTTCGGGGCTGTCGGAAACTCCCCCATCCGGCAGGCAGAGATTGGCACGGAAGGTCGCTTCCAGGCGGATAGCAGCCTCGATCGATTCCTTGATGCGGGTCTCTCCATCACCCTTGGTTCCCAGTTCACCCCGGGTGAGATCCACCAGGCCGATCCGGTAACCCGAGCGGCTCCACAGCAGCAGGGATCCCCCTGCGCCGATCTCGATGTCATCGGGATGGGGTCCGATCGCGAGAATATCCACCGGTTCAAGGGAACCCTGCAGAATCTGAAAGTTTTGTGCGCGGGCCATGGTTCACCAGCCGTGTGTCAGATCACATAGTCTTCGACAAAGACTTTCATTTCCTTGGGAGTGACAAACACCTTGTCATTTTCCTTAAGCGCCAGGAAGCGGTATCGATCCTGGGAGATTTCGACCTCCACCGGATCGCCCCATTCGCTGACCAGTTCGACACGAACCAGCGGGCCGGCGGCATTGATATGCGCCACATGTGCGGGAAAATTTCCCGATTCAGTGGGCTGGTGGTGAATATCCAGCAGGTGAGGGCGGATAAAGACAGTTGCGGTCTGATTGTCCTGGAAAGCCGCAGCCGGCAGTTCCAGGCTGGAATTGCCGATATAGGCCCGGCCATTTTCCATACGGCCATGGAACAGATTGACATTACCCAGAAAATTGAGGATGAAAGGGGTGCGGGGGGAATGGTAAACCTCTTCGGGGGTGCCTTCCTGTTCAACCCGGCCTTCATTCATGACAGCAACGCGATCCGCCACCTCGAGGGCCTCTTCCTGATCATGGGTCACAAAGACACTGGTGATGTGAATCTCGTCATGAAGCCGTCGCAGCCAGCGGCGAAGTTCCTTGCGGACTTTGGCATCCAGGGCACCGAATGGCTCATCCAGCAGTAATACCCTCGGTTCGACCGCGAGGGCACGTGCCAGGGCCACCCGCTGCCGCTGGCCGCCGGACAGTTCGGAGGGATAACGGTGAGCGAGGGACTGGAGCTGAACCAGGTTGAGCAATTTCATGACTCGGTCCCGAATCTCCTGTTTGCCAGGGCGATCGCGCCGTGGCCTGACACGCAGCCCGAAAGCGACATTTTCAAACACAGTCATGTGCCGGAACAGGGCGTAGTGCTGGAAAACGAAACCCACTTTCCGGTCGCGCAGTTTCTGGTCGGTGGTGTCTTCGCCATGGAACAGGATGGCGCCACTGTCGGCTGTCTCCAAACCCGCGATAATGCGCAGGAGGGTTGTTTTTCCCGAACCGGAAGGGCCAAGGAGGGCCACCAGCTCACCTGCCGGAACAGTCAGGCTGACATCCCTGAGTGCGGTGAACTCCCCGAACTGTTTGGTCACATTGCGAACTTCAATGCTCATCCATTTTCCTCAACAGCTGTCTCGGCATCATCCAGCAGGCTGAGATCCCGTGCTGTTTTCCATTCAATAATTTTTTTGAGAACCAGGGTGACCAGTGCCAGCATCGCCAGCAGTGAAGCCATCGCGAATGCCGCAGCGAAGTTATACTCATTGTACAGGATCTCGACATGGAGTGGCATGGTGTTGGTGCTGCCGCGGATATGGCCGGAGACAACCGATACCGCGCCAAATTCTCCCATTGCACGGGCATTGCAGAGAATGACTCCATAAAGCAGCCCCCACTTCATATTGGGCAAAGTCACCCAGAAGAAGGTCTTCCATCCACTGGCTCCGAGGACAATGGCCGCTTCTTCCTCCTCACTGCCCTGTTCCTGCATGAGGGGGATCAACTCCCGCGCCACAAATGGAAAGGTGACAAAAACTGTTGCCAGGACAATGCCGGGAACTGCAAATATCACCTCGAGGTCATGCTCCTGGAGCCAGGGGCCGAACCATCCCTGGAGTCCGAAAAGCAGCACAAAGATCAGGCCGGAAATAACCGGTGAAACCGAAAAGGGCAGATCGATCAGGGTAATCAGCAGGTTCTTGCCCTTGAAATCAAACTTGGCAATCGCCCAGGAAGCTGCAATTCCAAAAACCAGATTGGCGGGCACTGCGATCATTGCTGTCAGCAGGGTCAGCCGTATCGCCGAAAGGGCATCCGGATCGGTAATCGCCGCCAGGTAAACTCCCACCCCTTTTTCAAGCGCCTGATAAAACACTGTTCCAAGAGGAATCATCAGGAAAAGAGTCAGGTAAGCCATGGCAGCCCCGATCAGCAGCCACTGGACTGTTTTAGGCTCTGTCGTGGAACTGTGAGGCCGCTTGCGATGGCTGCGCACATTCAGATGAATCGATTCCATATCAACCTCATCAGGCTGCGGAGCTGGTTCGTTTGCGCGACCACCAGCCCAGCAGGTTGATTGTAAAAAGCATCATGAAGGACACCAGCAGCATCACGACCGCGATGGCGGTGGCTCCAATATAGTCGAACTGTTCCAGTTTGGTCATGATCAGAAGCGGGCAGATTTCGGTCCGCATCGGCATGTTGCCCGAGATGAAAACCACCGAACCATATTCCCCGAAGGCTCGTGCGAAAGAGAGCGCAAATCCGGTCAGCAGCGCCGGCAGAAGGTTGGGGAAAACAACATACAGGAGAGATTTCATCCGGCTGGCGCCCAGGCTCGCGGCGGCTTCTTCGATCTCAACATCCAGATCCTCCAGCACCGGCTGGAGGGTGCGCACCACAAAGGGAAGCCCGATAAAGGTGAGCGCCACAATAATTCCAAGCGGGGTGTATGCAACCTCGATCCCCCAGCGGGCCAGGTGTTTTCCGAGGGGGCCATTGACGGAATACAGAGTGGTCAGGGAGATCCCCGCCACAGCAGTCGGCAGGGCAAATGGCAGATCGACCAGGGCATCCACCAGTGTCTTCAACGGGAAGTGATATCTCACCAGCACCCATGCCACCAGCAGCCCCATGACCGCATTCAAAGAGGCGGCGGAAAGCGAGGTGTACAGGCTCAGCCAGAAGGATGCCACCACACGTGGAGAACTGATCGTATCCCAGAATTCCATGAAAGACATCTGGGCTGTCCGGGAAAACAGGGCGGCAAACGGTATCAGGACCACCAGGCTCAGGTAGAAGACTGTATAGCCCAGGGAAAGCCCGAATCCGGGAAGAACGTTTTTCTTTCTGAGTCCCATTGGAGTCTTCAGGATCGATCGGGCAGTGCTTCCGAGTCTTCATAGATCTGGTCGAAAATTCCACCATCATCGAAGTGAATTTTCTGAGCGTTTTTCCAGCTTCCAAAAACCTCTTCGATCGAAAAAAGCTGGATATCGGAGAACCTGTCCCGATATCGGGCCGCGACAGTCTCCAGCCGGGGACGGTAAAAATGGCGGGCAGCGATGTCCTGGCCGGTTTCAGTATAAAGAAATTCAAGGTATGCAGCCGCCAGGTCACGCGACTTGTGCCTTTCAACGATTCTGTCCACCCAGGCAACCGGAGGTTCGGCGAGAATGCTGATCGAAGGGTTTACAATCTCGAGCCTGTCCGGCCCCAGTTCATTGATCGCCAGGTAGGCCTCGTTCTCCCAGCCGAGCAGGACATCCCCGATTTCCCTCTGAACAAAAGTGGTCGTGGAGCCGCGTGCTCCAGAATCGAGCACCGGAACATTGGCGAAAAGAGCCTGAATGAATTCCCGTGCCGCATTCTCATCGCCATTGTTTTTCTTGAGGGCATACCCCCAGGCCGCCAGATAATTCCAGCGCGCGCCACCGGATGTTTTCGGATTCGGGGTGATGACCTCAATGCCGGGTTTGACCAGGTCATCCCAGTCCTTTATGCCTTTGGGATTTCCTTTGCGAACCAGGAACACAATGGTCGAGACATAAGGTGCGCTGTTGTGCGGCAGACGCTGCTGCCAGCTGGCCGGAAGGAGGTCGGCCTTTGAGGCCAGTGCATCGATATCATAGGCCAGCGCCAGGGTGACGACATCCGCTGCCAGGCCATCGATGACCGCACGAGCCTGTTTGCCCGACCCGCCATGCGACTGGCGGATTGAAACAGTCTGGCCGGTTCTATTTTTCCAGTCCAAGGCAAAGGCATCGTTGATATCGGCATACAGCTCCCGGGTCGGATCATAGGAGACATTCAGGAGGGTTCGATCGGTGTCTGTCTGCCCACAGCTGACAAGCAATCCCATAACCATCAGTAACGAAATCAGGCATAAGACAGAGATATTTTTCAGGCCAGAGGCTTCTTTCATCATCCGTAACCGTTTATGACTGTTATCTCTATGGATTTAATAGGGTGATAAACAAAAAACTGAAAATGACCTTATTCGTGAACAGTGAAGGCAGTGAAAGACCCTGTCAAGGGGTGTTAACCGTGGCTGCCAGGGCCACTCAAAGCACGGTTTACCGAGTCTTCGAGATCAGAAAAGGTATATGGTTTTTTTATGAAGCCCGCCAGGTTGGGAGAGGAAGCGATTCCTTCGGTTGCAGCGGATTCTTCATAACCGCTGGAAATGATGATTTTGACGTGAGGATCGATGCCCGCCAGTTCCTTGAAGACTTCACTTCCCCCCAACCCCGGCATCTGCATATCGAGGATAACAAGGGAAACATCCCGGCTGAAATCGGTGAAATCCCTGATGGCCTTCTGGCCATCCTCCGCCTCGATG
>WBZO01000941.1_pt2 | contig 48015 bp, 47 predicted proteins | sample 5204261 | NCBI WGS metagenome assembly WBZO01 (sample SAMN12412400, study PRJNA552823) | activated sludge metagenome | isolation source: activated sludge from anammox sidestream of wastewater treatment plant... | place: USA: North Carolina | collected 2017-09
CCGGTGGCCTGGGACGCGAACGAGAGCGTGGCCCCGGCCGCCTGGTCGTCGTCCGGCGTGAAGGCGATGACCGTCACGCTCTCGCCGTCGCCCTTCGCGACCCGCCAGGAGTAGCCGGGCACAGCCCCGGGAGTAGTGCTCATGGCATTCATCGTAAGTCGCCACCACGCTCCGCTCTGTGAACCGCGCCATTGAGTTGGTCCGGCGAGCCCCGACCGTGAGGGAGGGACACGCACCCCCGGCCAACAATCGCAATCCCCGAGCATGGATCGGCGTGCGCGGAGCGCACGGACCCGGCGAGCCCAGACCGTGAGGGAGGGACAGGCACCCGGCCAACAATCGCAATCCACGCGCATGGATCGGCGTGCGCGGACCACGCGGACCCGGCGAGCCCCGACCGTGAGGGAGGGACACGCACCCCCGGCCAACAATCGCAATCCCCGCGCATGGATCGGCGTGCGCGGATCGCGCGGACCCGGTGGGCTACCTGCGAGGGTGCGCGTCGAGTTCGTGTCCCTCCCTACGGTCGGGGCTCGCGTAACTCGCCTCCGCTAGAATCCCCGCGTGGGTGGGCCGTCCGGATACTTCCTCACGTTCACGACCTACGGGACGCGGCTCCACGGCGACCTTCGGGGAAGTGTCGACCGGGGCCACAACCTCGTTGGTACACCCGCGCTCCCTCCGAATGCCGTGAGACAAACCTACGCGCGCGAACGCATGCCCCAGGACGCCGTTCGCCTCGATGAGCCCCGGCGCCGGGCCGTTGCGGCGGCCATCGCCGAGGTTTGCGGCTTTCGGGATTGGCGGCTTCACGCCCTGAATGTGCGCACCAATCACGTCCATGCGGTAGTGACGAGCGATGCCCCTATCATCGATGTGATGACCGCTTTCAAGGCCTATGGGACCCGGAAGCTCAGGTCCCTGGGATTGGTGGGAACCGCCGACAAAGTGTGGGCGCGTCATGGAAGCACGCGTTTTCTGAGGGATGAGCAAGACGTCATCGACGCGGTGTCCTATGTGCTGGATTACCAGGGCGAGGACATCGGAGGGACGATCGGTCCCAAATGGGCAACCCGGCGAGCCCCGACCGTGAGGGAGGGACACGCACCCCCGGCCAACAATCGCAATCCACCCGCGGGGACATGCCGGGCGCGGATCGGACGGACCCGGCGAGCCCCGACCGTGAGGGAGGGACACGCACTCCCGGGCCAACAATCGCAATCCACGCGCGTGCATCGGCATGCGCGGATCGGACGGACCCGGCGAGCTGGCTGACCCGGTGGGCCGCCTGCGAGGGTGCGCGTCGAGTTCGTGTCCCTCGCTGCGGTCGGGGCTCGCACGTGACCCGCCGCTTACAAGCCGCCGCCTATCCCTGGCGACCGGGCGTGTGGACCCGGACGCCGGGGACCCGGAAGGGCACGAACTCGGTCAGCACCCCGTGGACACCCTGCGGGTAGAAGAACGCCGCCCCCGCCTTCGGGCCGAGGTCGACTCGCCGCAGTCCCTGGTCGCTCAGCCGCTTCGCCTCTTCCTCCACGTCGTCCACCGCATAGCCGATGTGGTGTAAGCCGGGCCCGCGCTTCGCCAGGAACCGCGCGGCTCCGCTGGTCGCATCCTGGGGAACGATGACTTCGATGACGGTGTCGCCCTCACCGACCTGCAGGAAGTAGTTGATGGTGCGTTCGGGTTCGAAGTACACGCCGGTATCGCCGGCGCCCTTCCATTCGGCGATGGGGAATCCGAGCTTGCCCAGCAGCACATCGCGCGCCTGTTCCCACGATGGCGAGACGAGCCCAATGTGATCGATGCGGCGGATCATGGCGGCCCTCCAGGTCGTTCGCGGCAGCGTAGACAAGGGCGGCCCGCGCGTCGACCGGGTTCACAGGGAGAGCGGAAGCGGGTAGGCTCGCGGCGCCCACTGAGGAGGTTCGACGATGCCGCCTGCACCAGCCCGCGCCCACGTCATTTGTGGGGGCTTCCCGCCAGGCCAACCAGCCGGCCATGACCACGACTACGCGCGCCTCCGGTTGCTGGAGCTCCTCGACGAGCAGGAAGTCAAGGCATCGACCGCCAACGACTTCGTCGATGTCGAACGGTGGCTGCCGATTAGCCGGCTGCTTATCACCTATGTGTCCGGACCGTACCCCGGCCCGGACCAGGACCGCGCGATCCGCTCATGGATCAACGCCGGCGGGCGGTGGCTCGGGCTCCACGGGACCACCGGTGGCCGTGCAGTCCGCATCGACGGGCAGGACCGGCGGCGGGCGATGGTCCGCCTCGAACACCATGAAACACTGGGCGGCTTCTTCCTGAATCACCCTCCCGTCCGCAAGTTCCAGGTGAAGGTGCACAGTTCGAACGACCAACTCACCCAGGGCCTGCCAGAAACGTTCGAGACGATCGACGAGCCGTACATGGTCGAATCGAGCGACCCCAACGCGCGCGTGCTCCTCACCGCCGAACTGGGCCCCGATAACTCGCCCCGTGGATTCGGGTTTCAGTACGAGCGGGACACCGCGCTGCTCGCCGACGGCAAGACGCGGGTGATGGGCTACACGCGGGACGTGGGCGAAGGCGGGGTGACGTACGTCGCGCTTGGCCATTGCCACACGCCTTCGACCAACAGCCAGCCGTTCGTCGATGCCAGCGTCGACCCCGACGGGAAGACCCCGCCCGTGCTCCGCACGACGTGGGAGACCCCCGCCTACACGACGCTGCTGCGCAACAGCATCGCCTGGGGGATGGGCTAAGCGTTCAAGAGCAGAGGCCCCGCCGCCCGAAGACTCGCAACTCGCAACTCGCAACTCGCAACTCGCACCTACACTAACACCCCCGGGTTCAGCACCCCGTTCGGGTCGACGGCCGCCTTGGCCGCGCGGAGGGCCGCGGCGAACAGTGGCGGCTGTTGCTGGCGGTACCAGGGCATGTGGTCGCGGCCCACGGCATGGTGGTGGGTGATGGTGCCGCCGCCGGCGATGACCGCGTCGCTGGCCGCTTGCTTCAGTTCGGCCCACATTTCCAGCTCCGCGCCGGGCTTTCCCATCCCTTGGAACGAGTAGTAGGGCGCCGGGCCATCCGTGTACACGTGCGTGAACCGGCAGGTCAGGGTCCCGCCGCCGCAGACGCGCTGAAGCGCCGCGGTCACTGCCGCCCGCACGGTGCGGTCGAACTCCGGCCAGCGGTCCCAGGTGATCGAGGTCTCGAAGGTGTCGCCCACCGCGCCCATGCCGGCGGTCAGGTTGCGCTGGTAGGGCGCCCGGATGAACGAGTTGCGCCACGCTCCGACGGCCCCCTGCCGCCCCACCTCCTCATCGCTGCCATCCGAGACCTTGATCCCGGAAGCGTCGATCTCGCCGCCGGATTCGCGGGCGATCTTCACGGCCTCGCGGATGAAGGCGTCCTGGGGCACCTCGGCCGATTCGAAGGCAATGATGAGCAGCGCGTGGCTGCCTTCGACCCCAGCCGCGGCGCCCGCCTCGCCGGGGTCGAGCAGGCGGCAGTTGGCGGGCCAGAGCTTGGCCTGCACCACGCGCCGCGCGGCCTCGAAGCCTGCCTCCCACGTGGGGAACATCATCCCGGCGGACGCCCGGAAGCGGGGGCGGGCCTGGATGCGCATCCACGCTTCGGTCACGATCCCCAGGATGCCCTCGCTGCCGAGCACCAGCCGGTCCGGGCTGGGCCCCGCGCCGCTTCCCGGCAACCGGCGCGACTCCCACAGGCCCTTCGGCGTGACCATCCGCACCGACTCCACGAAGTCGTCGATGTGGGTGTGGTTCGTCGCGTAGTGCCCGCCCGAGCGGGTGACGATCCAGCCGCCGAGGGTCGACCACTCGAAGCTCTGGGGGAAGTGGCGGAGGGTGAAGCCGTGCGGCCGCAGCTGGTCTTCGAGCGCCGGCCCGAGCACGCCCGCCTGGATGCGCGCCGCCCGCGAGGTTGCGTCGATCTCGAGCACGCGGTCCAGCTCCTTCAGGTCGATGCTGACCACCGGGCGGTCGCCAGCCGGGGGCTCGACGCCGCCGACCACCGACGAGCCGCCCCCATAGGGCACGGCGACCACGTTGGCCTCGCTGCACCACTCCAGGATGGCTGTGACCTCCGCCTCGTCGCGCGGGTAGGCAACGAAATCGGGCGGGTTCGGGAACTCGCAGCGCACCGCGCGGACTACATCGCGGTAGCTCTTGCCGTAGCTGTGGGCGGCGCGGTCGTGCGTCTCGGTGGTGCAGTACCCCGCGAGCGCGGACGGCGGCCGGACGCGGGGGGCGCGGAGATGGACCTGGTCGATGGTGGGCGTGGGGGGAGCTTCGATGGCCACCCCGTACCGTTTCGAGAGGCGCTCGGCGGCCTGCTGGCGCTGTTGCGGTGTGGGTTCGTCCGATTCGAGGCCCCAGGCCCAGAAGCTTCGGCGCGTGCTCATGGTATCCCTCCGTGCCCCGCGGGCCGCGCTATCGTAGCCGCCCCGCGGGACGTTTCAACGCGGCGCCTTTCCGGCCGCTACCGCAGAGTGCCTCCGGCAGCCGATACTCCCGCTATGCGAACCCGTGCCCTCGAGATGGTGTCCCTGGCCCTTGGCGCTGGCATGCTCGCCTCAGCCTGCGTGTTTGGCGGCGGCGATGGCGGCCCGACCCCGGTCGTCACGGCCGATGCGTCGGGCAACCCGGTGCTGGTTGGCACACCCACCCAGGGCGACATCACCTACGCGGGCGGGCTGTGCCGGGCGGTGAACACCTACGTCGCAGCCATCTCCGCGGAGACAGCGAAAGACCCGGACCTGTTCGCCGACCAGGCAAAGCTGCTCCGCACGGCCGCACCGATCCTGGACCGCTTCGCGGACGACCTCGACAGGGCGAAGGCCCCGAAGGACCTTTCGAAGTTCCACGACGCGCTGGTCAAGCGCATCGAAGAGATGGCGAAGAAGGCGAAGGAGGGCCAGGCGCCCACGCCCGAGGAGCTTTCGCGCTTTTCGAAAGACGTGCCCGTGCCCCCCGAGCAGGTGCAGGCACGCCTCGCGGCGGCAGCGAAGCAGCTGCCCGAGTGCGAAACCTTCGGCATCGATAACCTCTTCGGGAGCGCGGAGTAGGAGCGCGTAAAGCCATCTTCCGTGTCCCATACGGGGCCGAATGGTATCCTCGCCCCCACACGCGAAAAGCAATGGCCGCCCCCGCGCGGCCCGAATACTCGCCCAGGAACACCAGCAGGAATGTCTAACCGCCAGTCCCGACGAGAGCAATCGAAGACGCGGCCCGCCCGCAGCACCCGCGCCGCCCGTGTCACGCCGGCGAAGCCCCAGCGTCCTTCAGGCGGAGGCGGCTCGGACCTGCTCTCTCGCCCGTTCATGCTCATCGCCGGGGCCCTAGTCGTGGTGCTCGTCGTCGTGCTCGGCATCTTCATCGCCACCAGCGGCGGCAGCGAAAGCGACGACCTTGTGGCCCTCCTCGAAACCGCGAGCACCAACATCCCCACCGACATGGTCGACGGCGCGAAGATCGGGAGCGACGACGCCCCCGTGAAGATCACCGCCTTCGAGGATTTCCAGTGCCCGTTCTGCCTCCAGTTCACCGCCGAACAGGAGGGCGAGATCATCGAGCAGTTCGTGAAGACCGGCCGCGTGCAGCTGGACTACCAGCACCTGCCCATCCTCGGCACCGAATCGGTCCGGAGCGCGCTCGCCAGCCAGTGCGCCGCCGACCAGAACAAGTTCTGGCAGTACCACAACCGCATCTTCCTGGAACAGGCCCGGAACGACCAGGTGGGCGACGAAAAGCTCAACGTCGGCCGCCTCTCGGATGACAACCTCAAGAAGTTCGCAGCCGAAGTGGGCCTCGATACGGCTGAGTTCAACACCTGCTTCGATTCGAGCGAACACCTGGAGCTGGTCACCGAGCAGCAGCGGGTGGCGCGCCAGTTCGGTATCACCGGCACCCCCGGGTTCCTCATCAACGGCCAGCCGCTCGGCGCCGGGACGCCCTCTGATATCGATGCCTGGCGCCAGCTCGTGGAGCAGGTCGAGGGCGCCCTCGCCACCGCCACCGCGAACGCCAGCGCCAGCCCCAGCCCCGCCGCCACCGTCGACGCGACTCCGGCAGCCACGCCGACGCCGTAGAGCCTCGCTGGCGCCACGGGCCGGCGCCGCGATCCAGCGCCCGCAAATCACCCGAACGGATGGGGTGCTTGCCCCGCCGAACGTGTTAGCCTCAGCGCATGCGGTTGCGGTCCGCCCCAGCTGACGGCCCGACCGGGGCTCGCCGCGCAACTGCAACCGCGCGGCCTACCGTCGCGCGCGAACTCGGCATGATGTTCGCCGCCGTCATCGCCTACTTCGCCATCCGGGGGCTCGTCGAAAGCGGCAGCCGCGATGCCTTCGCCAACGCCTGGCACGTTATCGACTTCGAACGCGACCTGGGCATCTTCTGGGAAGAGCAGCTCCAGCGCCCGTTCCTGGAATACAGCATCCTCACCACGCTCATGAACTGGGTGTACATCTACGGCCACTGGCCCTTCATCATCGTGGTCGCGGTCTGGCTCGTTTTCTGGCACCCGGCCGAATATCGGGTCATCCGCAACGCGTTCCTCATCTCGGGGAGTGCCGGGCTGGTGATCTTCCTCTTCTTCCCGGTCGCCCCGCCGCGGCTGATCGAGGGCATCGGCGTGGTCGACACGGTGACGGAGCACTCCCGCTCGTACCGGATACTCCAGCCGCCCGCGCTCGTGAACCAGTACGCCGCCATCCCGAGCTTCCACTTCGGCTGGAACATGCTCATCGGCCTCGGGATCATCCGCTGCGCGCGGACGGCGCCAGTGCGGGCCATCGGCATCGTGTCGCCCGTTGCCATGTTCGTCTCCACGGTCGCCACGGCGAACCACTACATCATCGACCCGGTCATCGGCGGGGCGATGGCCCTTGCCGCGCTCTACCTGGCCGAGTGGCTGCGCGGCCGCCGGGCATCGCCGTTCTCGCGCGAGCTCTGGTTCTCGGCGATGCCCCTGCCCCCACCGGAGCCACGTCTCGATGCCCGCTAGACTGCTCGACCCTTCCCGTCCCATCGCCGTGGCCCACCGGGCCGGAAACGACCTCGCGCGCCTCAGAGCCGCCGAAGAAGCCGGCGCCGACGTCATCGAGGCCGACATCTGGCTGCGCCGGGGCCGGCTCGAGGTCCGCCACCTCAAGACCCTCGGGCCCATCCCCATCTTCTGGGACCGCTGGTACCTGGCCGGCCTGCGCATCCCCTGCCTCCTCCTCAGCGAACTCGTCGCCGCCGCCGCGCCCGATACCCTCCTGATGCTCGACCTCAAAGGCTGGGACAACCGGCTCGGTCCGGCGGTCCAGCGCGAGATGGCGCGGGTCGCGCCCGGCCGGGCCTATGCCGTCTGCGCCCAACGATGGGCCATGCTCGGACCGTTCCACGCCGTGCCGGAGGCGATCGTCGTCCACTCCATCGGCAAGGCGTCCCGCATCGGACGTGCCTTCGAGCACATCTCCCGCCCCGGCCACGCGGCGGTCTCGATCGACCAGAAGCTGCTGACACCCGAACTCGTGGCGCGCCTCCGCGAGCATGCCGCCGTGGTCATGTCCTGGCCCGTGAACGACGAAGAGCTGCTGGCCCGGCTGCACTCCTGGGGCGTCAACGGGTTCATCACCGACAGCCTGGAGATCGCCACCGCGGTGACGCGCCTTAAGCCCCCGGGCTAACGCCTACTCCACCACCTTGAGCGTGGCCGGCACGTCCATCCGCCGCAGCTTCCGGACGGTCAGCAGGGGCGCGAGGGCGACGGCCAGGACGCCGAGCGCCATCGACAGCGCGACCGTCGTGGGGCTCACCACCGCCACGACATCGATATCCGGGACCGTGGACGGTATCCGGATCGCGATGATCGCCCGGAGCAAGAGCCAGCCGGCGACGACTCCCCAGATGGTCGCAACAACGCCGAGGATCAGGTTCTCCACAACGGCCATCCGCAACACCGTCCGCACCGGCACACCGAAGGCGAACATCGTCGCGTGCTCCCGCGCGCGCTCGTCCATGTTGATGCTCGCGGAGTTGAAGGCGATGAGGAGCGCCAGCAGCAGCAGAGCGCCCTCGATCACGCGGAGGAGGACGACGAACTCGCTCAGCAGGTCGTCGATCACCTCCGCCACTTCGCCGACGCCCTGGGCCGAGACCACGCCGGGCAGGGGGAAGAGCGCGCGCTTCATGTCGTCGCGCGTTGCCCCTCCGGCCGGCACAACCTCGAGCAGGTTGGTTGCCCCCGCCAGGTTGAAGAGGCCGGCCTGGTTGCTATCCATGTATGCCACAAACCGGAAAGGGTGCTCGTGGAGGCCCAGCACCTCCATCTCCGTTTCGACGAGCGTGAAGGTGCCCGCCGCGATATCCAGGCGCGGGTGCCGCAGGGTGATCGCGTCGCCCACACGGACGCCCAGGTTTCGCGCGGCGAGCTCGGAAAGGTAGATCCCCTCGCGTTCGCGCTGGATCGCCCCCTCCGTCATGCGCGGGGCCCACACCGGGCTGTCGAGCGCCAGCACCTGCACCTGGAGGTTCACTTCCTCGCCCTCCGTCACGGCAACGCTGCCGAGCCGGAGTTGCGGTTCCACCCGGGCAACCAGCGGCGACCCGGCGATGCCGGTCACGACATCGCTGTTGAGTGGGTACGGCCGGTCCAAATCCACCTCGAGGCGGTCAGGGTTCGCCGAGAGGATCTCGCGTTCGCCCCGGTCGATGGTGTCGAGGAACGAGTCGATGAGCCCGACGAAGGCGACGAGGGCGGCGATGGCGGCCGCGATCCCGAGGCTGGTGAGCACGCTGCGCCGCGGAGCGCGCACCACGTTTCGCACGGGCACCTGGGAGAACGTGCTCCCGGGCAGCCGTACCCGGCGGAAGAACGGGGCGAGGCCGCCACCACGCGCGGCCCGGTAGCCCGACTGGATCGCCTGCACCGGGGGCACCCGCACTGCCCTCCACACCGGCCACATCGTCGCCGCGAAGGGGAACAGGAACCCGATGAGCGCGACCGTGAAGAACACGCCCCACTGGAACTCGGTGTGCCAGGCCGGCAAGGCCGAAAAGTCCTTCAGCACGCCGACCATCGCCTGCCCGAGGAGGATGCCGACACCGACCCCGAAGACGACGCCGAGCAGCGCAATCTCCGCCGCCACCAGCAACGGCCGGATCGCGATCCGCACGGGCGGCACGCCCAGCACCATCGCAACGCCGATCTCCCTCCGCTGCGACTCCACGATCCGCGCGATCAGGTTGAACGCGGCCACCACCGCCCCCGCGAAGATGAGCACCGCGAAGATGTCGTAGATCTGCTGGTCCCCATCGATATCCGCGTCGATGATCTGGAACGCCGGGTCTTCTTCACGGGTCGTCACCGTGGTCCCCACGGTGGGCAGCCGTTCGGCCAGCAATGCGGCTAACTCCTCCTTCAGCGCGGCCCGGTCGGAGCCGGGCTCAAGGGTCAGCACCAGGTCGTTCACCTGGCCCGCGCGCCCGGTCAGCATCTGCGCCGTCTCGAGAGGCACGAACAGCCCCGCGAAGTTCGCCTCGGCCATGAGCCCGCCACGCTCTGTCGTCACCAGGAAGAGCTCGGGCGTCACCGCCTGCCCGACGTACTCGATCCGCTCGCCGCCGCTGACCTCGATGGTGCCTTGCGGCGGAAGGTCGTGGTACCTCGCGAAGTGCCGCTCCAGCAGGGCGACGGGCTTCCCCGCGTCGTCTGGCGCGAGTTCGCGGCCCACGTGCACAAACAGGCCGTCGACTCCGGGCCCGCCATCGCTCACCCGGACGCCGTAGATCGAACCGGGGACGAGCACCGCCCGGTCGCCTGTCGAGGCATCCACCTGGGTCGGCAGGACGAGGCGTTCTTCCACGCGGTCGACGACGCCGTCGCCCAGCCCTCCGGCTACGGCCACCAGCGTGCCCTCGGCGACCGTGGAACCCTGGGCCAATTCTACGCGCAGGTCGTGCATGTTCAGCCGGGCGTACCCGTCGTCGGTCGATGCGCGGCGCCACTTCGTCACGCTCGAGAGCCCGGCGTAGCTCCCGGTGCCAAGCGCGATGACCAGGGCGATCGCCGCGACCTGGATCCAGCGCGCTTTGAGGTCCCGCCACGACCACCGCAGCCACAGCCCGGCGGCACGCCAGCTACCAGTAGAGGTCGGCGACATTCGCCTTTCCACCTTCGGGCGGCCCGTCGCTCGAGATCCGGCCGCTGCTCAACTCGATGACGCGGTCGGCGGCACGCGCAATCTGGCGGTTGTGTGTCACCACGATGACCGCGCGCCCCGGGCCCGACTGCTTTTGCAGCAGCTCCAGGATGCGCACGCCAGTGTGGAAGTCCAGTTCGCCCGTTGGTTCGTCGGCCAGCAGCACCGGGTTGCCGGTCGCCAGCGCCCGGGCGATGGCCACGCGCTGCTGCTCGCCGCCTGAGAGCTGGTGCGGGAATTGCCGCGCCTGCACGGCGAGTCCCACGCTCTCCAGCACTTCGTCCGCCGATGCCCCTCCTTTGCGCCCGCAGGCGTCGATCGCGAACTGCACGTTTTCGCGGGCGGTGAGCCCCGGGAACAGGTTGAACCCCTGGAAGATGAAGCTCACGGTCCGGCGCCGGATGGCGAACAGCTGCCCCCGTGAGGCGGTCGTAATGTCTCTGCCCGCCACGCGCACCGTCCCGCTCGTCGGCGTATCCAGCGCCCCGATGATGTTCAGCAACGTCGTCTTGCCGCTGCCCGATGGCCCGAGGACCACGACGAACTCGCCCCCGGCGATGTTCATGGAGATGTCGTCCAGGGCTCGCACCTGGTTTGGCCCCTCACCATAGGCGCGGGTCACGCGTTCCAGCTCAATCACCGCAATGGCTCCCAGGCATCACCGCACTCTACGCGTGGAAGCCCGGCGGCGTCATGGGCCAAAAGGCCTCCCGGGGGCGGCTACAGTGCCCCAACATTGCCGTCCCGCGGAGCACGCGGAGGCGCCGCCACGACCCCGGCTGAGGGCGCCGGGGCCGTCCGGCCTTTGCGGTGCCCGGCAACCCCGGCGGGAAACCCGCTAGAATCCGTTACCACTCAACGACCCATGGCGCGCGCCCCGGCGTACTCCGCGCCATGGCGGTTCGCGCAGGAGCACACCCATGCAATTCGGCGTCCAGATGTTTCCAACTGACTACGCCATCCCCGTCACCGAACTCGGCAAGGCGTGCGAGGACCTCGGCTTCGAGTCGGTCTTCTTCCCCGAGCACACGCACATCCCCACCAGCCGTCGCACCCCCTGGCCCGGCGGCGCCGAACTCCCGATGGAGTACAGCCACACGCTCGACCCCTTCGTCGCCTGCGGCGCCGTCGCCGCCGTCACGAAGACGCTCAAGTTCGGTACGGGGATCTGTCTCGTGATGCAGCGCGACCCCATCACCCTTGCCAAAGAGGTTGCCTCGGTCGACTTCCTCTCCGGCGGGCGCTTCCTCTTCGGCATCGGGGGTGGCTGGAACGAGGACGAGATGGAGAACCACGGCACGAAGCCGACCCTGCGCTGGAAGATCCTCCGCGAGCGCATCCTCGCCATGAAGGAGATCTGGACGAACGACGAGGCTGAGTACCACGGCCAGTTCGTGGACTTCAACCCGATCTGGAGCTGGCCCAAGCCTGCCCAGAAGCCGCACCCGCCGGTCCTCATCGGCGGTGCCGGGCCGCGCACGCTCGAACGGGTCATCGAATACGGCGACGGGTGGATGCCTATCGGTGGGCGCACCGGGGCCATCCTCGGGGCGAAGATCGTGGAACTCCAGCAGATGGCGAAGGCCGCGGGCCGCGACCCCATCCCGGTCTCCGTCTTCGGCGCGCCGCCATCGAAGGAGGCCATCGAGAACTTCGCCGCCATGGGCGTCGAGCGCGTGATCTTCGGCCTCCGGCCACAGGGTGCCGAAGAAGTGATCCCGGCCTTGAAGCGCTACGCCGGGGTGGCGGAGCTCTAGGCCGCAGCTCACGTATTGACAGCCCCATCTATGATCGCTGCGCTGCGGCCCGTCAGGCTTCCTGGGCGCGGCGGGGGATCCGTGAGAAGGCGACTCATCGCACTGGCCGCCATGGCCCTTCCAGTCGTGGCGTTGTTGGGGTACCGGCCCGTTTCCGGGGATTCGGGCGATGGGGCCCATGTCCTGCGCCTCCCGGGGATTGCCGGGGATGGGGCTTCCGGTTCCACCTTCGATCCGGGCGTCTCTGCTTCGGGTGTGCCGTACTGCCGGTTCCTCCCGGGTGCATCGGCGCCGGCGGTCCTTCCTCCGGCCCCGTCGCCGCCGGCCCCACCCCCACTGCCCGAGCCGGTGAACTCGCCGGTCGCCGCCGAAGTGACGCAGGACCAGCTCGCCGTCTTCCACTCGTTCCGGGACGCTGTCGAGGCGAAGTACGTCGACCCGGCCTTCAATGGCGTGGACCTGGACGCGCTCGGATTGGAGTACGAGCAGCGCATCCAGGCAGGGCTTTCCGGCGCGGGCTTCGCCCAGCTCATGAAGCTGTTCATCGCCGAGTTCGGCGACGGGCATTCCTACTACCAGACTGCCGCCGAAGTGCAGGAGGAAGCGGACCGCCTGGCGAACGGGGAGAGCTTTGTGGGAATTGGCGCCAGCATCGCGCCGCTGGAAGATGGCACCGGCTCCGTCATCTACGTGCTGCCCGGCGGCCCTGCGGACCTGGCCGGCATCCGCCCGCACGACCACCTCGTGAGCGTCGATGGAGGACCCATCCGGCTGGCCGACGGCACGATTGCCACGCGCGGCGAACCCGGCACGGCGGTCACGGTCCAGCTTCGCCGTGGGGGCGGGCCGGTCTTCTCGCTCAGTCTCGTCCGGGCGGCCTTCACGGCGCCCGCCCCGGTGGGCTCATGCCTGGTTGCGGGCACGCGCATCGGGTATCTGTTCCTGCCCACCTTCTTCGACACCACGATCGATGCGCAGGTCCGGGACGCGCTGCAGGCGCTGATGGCCGGCGGACCGCTCGCCGGGCTCATCATCGACGACCGGATGAACAGCGGCGGCCTCGATTCCGAAGCCAAGGGGGTGCTGGGCTTCCTCACCAGCGGCAACCACGGCGCCTATGTCTCGCGCTCCGGGTCGACCCCGTTCATCATCCAGGGCGAGCCTATCGGCAACTCGCAGTCCGTCCCGGTCGTCGTGCTTGTCGGTGAGCGCACCGCATCGTTCGGCGAGGTCTTCGCCGGGGTGCTGGCGGTCTCGGGGCGGGCCACGATCGTGGGCGTGACAACCGGAGGCAACGTCGAGTTACTGAACGCCATTACGTTCGACGACGGTTCGCGTGTCTGGCTCGCCCAGTCCACGTTCCAGCCGGCGGGGATGCCGCCGGGCGTGTGGGAGTCTTCGGGCATCGTGCCAGATGTCACCGTCCACGGTCTGTGGCACGAATTCACGGAAGTTGATGACCCGGGGCTGGCCCGCGCGATCGAGGTGCTGCTCGATTAGCGCAGCTTCTCGCTGTTCAACAGCTGCCGCTCACCCACCTCGGTGACCGCCATCATCCGGCCGAACCACTCCTGGAAGTCCTTCGTCCCGTACTCGGCCATGTCCTGCTTCATGAACGCCGTAAAGGCCTCCATGTCGGCGAAGTCGCTTTCGACGATGACGCTGAACATCGGGCCGGTGAAGTCGGTGTAGAGCCGTGCGGCCAGGATGAGCGGATTGCTGAAGAGGCCGTCGGCCTGTTCCTTGAAGAGCGCGACCAGCTGGTCGCCCTTGCCGTACCCGGCGCGAAAAGAAATGCGTTCCGTGATCATGACGAACTCCATCTGCTTGAATAGCGGCCAGCAGTATGCCCACGCGAGATTGCGTTGGCAACAGAGGTGTGAAGTCCGCCACACACCCGGCGAAACTCGCCATCCTGGAGCCCTTGGTCGCGGGTGCGGACGGCCGGTCGCGCGCTTGCGTTCATATTCTGTCACTGCTAGTGTCACCAACGCGCCAGATCCGGCGCGGAGGACCCCATGCCCGAGCGCTTCGATGTCGTTTTCCTTGGCACCGGGAGCCCCCTCCCCAGCGCCGACCGCTGCGGCGCCGGCCACGTCGTCGTCGCCGGCGATACCAGCGTGCTCGTCGATTGCGGTTGGGGGGCCGCCCGCAAGATCCTCTTCGCCGGAGTGATGCCGGCGGAGATCAACACCGCCGTCTTCACCCACATGCACTCCGACCACATCACCGACTTCCCCGACTTCCTCTTCCTCCGCTGGACTGCGGGCGCCACTCAGCCCCTCCGCGTCTTTGGGCCGGAAGGCACCCGGGAGATGGTCGATGGCTTCCTCATGGCCCTCCGCCGGGACATCGGCTTCCGCCTGGCCCACCACGCAGGCAAGCTGCACCCCGACGGGATCAAGGTCGAGGTGACCGAGGTCCCGGTGACCGCACGCGCCGAGAAGTTCCTGGACATCGGCGGCATGAGCATCGAGAGCTTCGAAGTGAACCACTTCCCCGTGGTCCCCGCCTTCGGCTATCGCATGCGCTTCGATGGCCGCTCGGTGGTGATGTCCGGCGACACGATCTTCTGCGAGTCGCTCCTCCACGCATCGCAGGGTGCCGACATGCTCGTCTGTGAAGCCATGAACGTGCCCATGCTGGAGATGCGCCGCAACGCCCTCCGGATGATGGGCCGGGAACTCCAGGCGTCGTTGTTCGGCGATATCCCCACCTACCACATCCCCACCGACGACGTGGCGAAGCTCGCGAAGAGCGCGGGGGTCGGCAAGCTCGTCCTCTCCCACCTCATCCCGCCCATCCCGAACGAAGGGCCCGAAGTGCAGGCGTTCACGCAGGGCATGGCGGCGCTCTATGGTGGCCCCATCCACGTCGCCCGCGATACCGAGCGCATCGCCGTCGAAAAGCGAGCAACCGCATGAGCCACGAAGCAATGTTTGTCGATTCCCTGCGCAACCGCATCCGAGCCATGAACATCCTCTGGGAGCGGGCCGCCAGCGACCTCACGCTCGAACAGGTGAACCACCACGAGCGCGAGGGCGTGCTGCCCATGGCCTTCAGCTTCAGCCACTACATCCGCGCGCAGGACCAGTCCGTGAGCGTCATGTTCCCGCGCGAACAACCCCTCTGGCTGAGCGGCGGCTGGGGCGCGAAGGTCGGCGTCAGCATCGATGTCCTCGGGCGCGAAGAGACCGTCGAGGAGATGCAGCACCTGCGCTTCGGCGATTTCGAAGCCTGGAAGCAGTACCAGGCGGAAGTGATCGCCCGTACGTCCCGTGTGCTCGACACCATCACGGCGGACATGCTGGCCGAAGTCATCCTGCCGCAGCTGCCGCCGAACATGCAGAACATCTTCTGCGCGATCGTCATCGGGCCGGGCGCGCCGCTGCGCAAGCTCGAAGTGCTGGAGTGCTTCGTCTACCAGCACGGCCTGCGTCACATGGGCGAGATCGAACACGGCCGCGCGCTCGTGGGGCTCCAGGGGATGACGAGCTGAGGGGCGAAGTGGGCAGCGGATGGCCAGGGGCCAACGCGCCCCCGGGTCTTCGCGGCTTGGTCATCAGATCACGGATAGGGCACGGACCAGTTCGCGTAGCCCATGGAGTAGCTGTTGGACACCCAGCAGTTGCTGACGTCGTTGGTGAAGGGCTCAGGGTAGTCCTTGTTGCATGTTGAGTGGTCCGGGTAATTAGCTAGCGTCCACCCACCATCGCTCATTTGGTGCACGTGATGCCCGGTCCAGGATGAGCCACACCCGGACTCGTTGGCAGTCGTGCCTATTGCCTTTGACGTAGACACGAGATTGTACTGTTGAGTGTTTATGTCCTGATTGTAACTCGATAGAGAGTCGTCGGTATGGTAGTACCACACACCCGCTCTCCATGTGGCCGTGTTATCGTACACACTTGCGTACATCGTGTGGCTACAACTGGTCTGGGTCTGACTCGTCAGGTATCCCGTTCCTGACACCGAGAATAAGCCTGAATCCGTTGACGACTGGACGTAGAAGCTTATGGTTGCGCTTGCTGCCCAGTCGAGAGCCGCACCAGAGCTAACTTGTGAATCGTCGTCGTAACAGATACCGCTATGCCAGCCGCAGGTAAGGTCGGAAGAACCGCCTGGCCATAGTTCGATATAGACGGAGTAATTAACGGCTTTGGACTCCTTTGGCACGGCGAGACCAGCAATTGCCCCCATGAGCACGGCGATACCGATGGCCCTGGCTATCGTGACTCTCATTTCATCACCGCTGCTGCGACCTGGAGGCAAAAACCTTCGTTGGCTGCCAGGCCGGAGATCGTTGTTAACACGTCTGTTTCCGGGTTGTAGCCGGCGAGGAAGCACCCTCCGAACTGTTTGTTTCCCACCGAGACGATCGGCCGGGAGACGACGACGGGTATACCGTTGACCGTGGATTCGAACCACCGCTCCCTGGGGGATCCGTAGGTAATGGGCTCGCGACCTCGGATACGATGAACCAGCAGCCCGCTGCCCCCCTCGTTAACATCTGGGGTGCCGGGCGAGACCGCGAAGGTCCAGGCGATTTCGAACAGTTCCTCCCCGCAGAGAAAGACATCAGGGACGTTTGATGGCACCACTCCGGATGGCATCGATTCAGGGTCCACACGCAAAGGCCCGGGGGCTGTAGCGACAGAGATCTCCGCCCGCGGTGGTGCCGGCTCCAGTCCCGTCCCCGGGCAGAGCTCGAACCCGGTCCTGCCCTGCCAATACGGATCGACCTCGAGTCCGTTTAGCTCCCCGCGAAACGGCTGGCGCTGGGCATCCTGATTGACGAATGGCTGATACCAGAACGGCTGTGAAGTGTCTGGCGTTGTGTTCGGTGCCGGCGTGACCGTATGGTCGGGCGGCGTTGCTCCGGTCGTCGCGCGGGACACTCTGTCGGATCCCCGCATCGTGTACGTGGCCGTAAACGTTGCGGTCGCGATCACAGCGATCGCCAGGATGAGAATCACCGTCGGTTTCCGAATGAGTCGCATCCTCCACCCCTTGCCAAAAAAGGAAATACAACTCCACCACCCACACCGGACGCTATCCCCCCCCCAGTCGTTCCCGCAAGATCAGTGTCGCCCCTTGTCATACATCTGCAAGCTAAGTTAGCGCTCAGCACGTGCGGCGTTGCGGCAACCTGCCTCGTGCCTTCCAGCTCGATCGCGGGAGCAGGATGGGGTGCGCCACTCAGCCCGGGAGCTTCAGCAGCGACGCGGGGGAGCCGTGCCGGGCCCCCGGGTTTAGACCCCACTTGCGCAAAGAATTAGGCATGCCTAATATCTTGGCATCGACACTCTTACTTCCGGTGGTTCGCCGCTCCGATGAAGCTTTCCCGGTTCCTCCTCCTCGCCGCACTGGCGGCACTCCCCCTCCTCGCGGTCGCCTGCGGCGGCGACGACGACGACGCGGACAACGGCGCCGCCACTACCCCGGCCACCATCACCGCCACCGAGAAGCCCTCCGGTTCCATCACCGTCTATTCGGGCCGCGGGGAATCCCTTGTGAAGCCGCTCTTCGAGCAGTTCACGAAGGACACCGGCATCGCCGTAAAGGTGAAGTACGGCGACACCGCCGAGCTCGCCGCCCTCATCGCCGAGGAAGGTTCGAAGTCGCCCGCGGATGTCTTCTTCGCGCAGGACGCGGGCGCGCTCGGCGCTCTCAAGGCCACGGGCGCGTTCGAGGCGCTCCCCGCCTCCATCACGAACCTCGTGCCCGTTACCTACCGCGCCGATGACAACTCCTGGGTCGGCGTGAGCGGCCGCGCCCGGGTCATCGTCTACAACCCCGACCTCGTCATGGCCGATAAGCTTCCCAATTCGGTGAAGGACCTCACCGCGGACGCGTGGAAGGGCAAGGTCGGCTGGGCCTCCACGAACGCCTCGTTCCAGGCCTTCGTCACGGGCCTTCGCCAGCTCGAAGGCGAGGACGGCGCGAAGGCCTGGCTCGAGGGCATGGTCAAGAACGACGTGAAGAACTACAAGGACAACAAGGCCATCGTCAGCGCCGTCGCGGCCGGAGAAATCCAGCTCGGGCTGGTGAACCACTACTACCTCTACGGGTTCCTGAAGGACCAGGGCGAGGGCTTCAAGGCCCGCAACCATTACACCGCCGCGGGCGACCCGGGCTCGCTCGTGAACCTTGCCGGAGCCGGCATCCTGAAGTCGGCGCCAAACCAGCTCGCGGCCCGCGCGTTCGTCCAGTACCTCCTCGGCGAGGCTGCCCAGGAGTACTTCTCCGAGCAGACCTTCGAGTACCCGCTCGCCGACGGGGTCCCGGCCGACAGCCGCCTCAGGCCGCTGGCCGAACTTCAGCCGCCGGACCTCGACCTCTCGGATCTGCAAGACCTCCAGGGCACGCTCGCCTTGCTGCGTTCCACGGGCGTCCTGAACTAGCGATGGTGGCCCGGGTCTTCCGGCCGCGAAGTCGCACGGCCCCGGCAGCCATCTGGCTGCCGGGGCTGCTTGTCGTCGCCGCGACGTTCATCCCCGCGTGGTACCTGGCGAAGCGCAGCACCGAGCGCGGCTGGGACCCGTGGGCGCGCGCCCTCGAAAACTCCGCCGCCCCGCTCATGACGCGCAGCCTCACGCTCGCCCTGGTCGTGGCGGCTGCTTCAGTGCTCATCGCCGTGCCCGCCGCCTGGCTGACCACGCGGGCGGCGCTCCCGGGCAGACGAGTCTGGGCGGTGCTGATGGCAGCCCCACTCGCCATCCCCTCGTACATCATGGCCATGACCGTGGTGGACTTTCTCGGTCCGCGGGGCACGCTCCAGGGCTGGCTCGAACCCCTCGGCGTCGAACGCCTGCCCGAGATCTACGGTTTCTGGGGGTCCGCCTTCACGCTCACCGCCGCCAGCTTCCCCTACGTCTACCTCGTCCTCCGGGCCGCTTTCGCCACCGCCGATGTCTCCGAGGAAGAGGCCTCCCGCTCCCTCGGAGCCGGCCCGTTGCGCACGTTCTTCCGGGTGGTGCTCCCCGGCCTCGTCCCGGCCATCGCCGCCGGCGTCCTGCTCGTCGTGCTCTACACCCTCAGCGACTTCGGCGCGGTCTCGACGCTCAACTACGACACCTTCACGCGCTCGATCTTCGTGGAATACCAGACCTCCTTCGACCGCACGGGGGCGGCGGTCCTGGGGGCCATGCTGGCGATGGTTGCCGCCGCCATCCTTGCCGCCGAGCTCACGGTCCGCGGCCGGATGGGCCGCCGCGCCTCTCGCCGCCAGTCGCTTATGCGGCCCGTGCCGCTGGGCAGGTGGAAGTGGCCGGCGGCCGGGTTCCTGGCGTTGGTCGCGCTGCTCTCGCTGGGGCTGCCCCTGGGAGTGCTGGGCTACTGGCTGCTCAAGGGCATCCAGGCGGACGCCGGCTTCCCGGCGATAGGTTTGGCCGCCCGCCATTCGGTCACGATGGCCGTCGGTGGGGCCATTATCACCGTCCTCCTGGCGCTCCCCGTGGCCATCCTGGCCGCGCGCTACGCCAGCCCCTTCGGCGCGGTGATGGAACAGGCCGCCTACCTGACGCATGCACTCCCGGGAGTGGTGGTTGCCCTCGCCCTCGTCTTCTTCGGCATTAGCTACGCGCGCGACCTCTACCAGACCACGTGGATGCTCCTCCTCGCCTACGTCATCCTCTTCCTCCCGAACGCCCTCTCGGCACTCCGAGCGTCGCTCCTCCGCCAGCCCCGCAGGCTCGAAGACGCCGGCGCCTCGCTCGGCCGCTCGCCGCTCCGGGTCCTGGCCTCGGTGACGATCCCGCTCGCGCGGCCGGGGATGGCCTCGGCCGGGCTGCTGGTGTTCCTCACGGTCATGAAGGAGCTCCCGGCCACCCTCCTCCTCAGCCCCCCGGGATACGAGACCCTCCCCGGTCTCGTCTGGAGCCGAAGCACCGACGCGCTGTACGCTGGGGCGGCGCTGCCCGCACTCGTGCTCGTCGGCCTGGCGGCGATTCCCGTGGCGTTGTTGAGCTGGAGGGGCGACCTTGGATCGCTCGAATCCTGAACCGCTGACCTGCGAGGGCGTCGAGGTGCGCTTCGGCTCCCTGCGCGCCGTCGCGGGCGCCGACCTGGCCGTGGCCGCTGGCGAGATCGTCGCCCTCCTTGGCCGCAGCGGTAGCGGCAAGACGACCCTCCTCCGCGCCATCGCCGGCTTCGAACGCGCCACCGCCGGCGAAATCCGCATCGGTGGCCGCCTGGTCGAAAGCCCGGCCACCAGCATCCCCGCCCACCGTCGCTCAGTCGGCCTCGTCTTCCAGGAATACGCCCTCTTCCCCAACCAGACGGTCGAGGCGAACATCGCCTACGGCCTCGGCCGCGGGTCGGCCGCGCGGGTGGAGGAGCTGATCCGCACCGGCCAGCTCGAAGGGCTCGCTGGCCGCTACCCGCACCAGCTCTCCGGCGGCCAGCAGCAGCGGGTGGCGCTCTTGCGTTCCCTCGCCCCCCGGCCGCGCGTCCTCCTCCTCGATGAGCCGTTTTCGAACCTGGACGCGGGGCTCCGTGTGGCCATGCGCGAGGATGTCGCCGCCATCCTCCGGGACGAATCGATGACCGCGGTGCTCGTCACGCACGACCGCGCAGACGCCATGGCCATCGCCGACCGCATCGCCGTGATGGAGGCCGGGAAGGTCATCGAGTTCGCGACCCCGCGGGACCTCTACTTCCAGCCCACGAACTGGGCGGCTGCGGGCTACGGCGGCGAGGCCCAATTCCTGAGCGCCACGGCGAACGGCGGCACCGCTGAAACCCCCCTGGGCACGGTGACCCTGGCTAACTCGTTCGATGGCCGCTGCCAGGTGCTTGTCCGCCCCGAGTGGATCATGCCGGCGCCGGGCGTGGCGGTCCGTGTTTCGGCCCGCCGCTTCGAGGGGGCGCATTCGCGGCTGACGCTGGCAGCGCCGGATGGCACGCCGATCGCGATGACGATAGCGAGCACGGCGCCCCAGGCCTTCGAGGACCACTTCTGCGTGGCTGTGCGGCAGCCGGTGCCGGCCTATCCACCAGCCGGGTAGTCAGCCCTTCGCCGCCGCCTCGGCCAGGTAGATCGCCCGGAGGCCGTGGGCGGCTCGAACCAGCTGCCGGTCGTTGGAAAGCAGCGCATCGGCCCCGTGGACCAGGCCGGTAGCGACGATGATGGCGTCGAAGAGCTTCAGACCGGGGCGTTCCCTGACGACAGCGCTTTCGCGCGCCACGTCAATATCAACCGGCCGCGAGCTGAGTCCGGGGAGCCCAAGGAAGGCGCCCTGTGCCCGCTCGACATCGGTGCGGGTCCCCCGACGCGCCACGCCGGCCAGCATTTCGGCGAGCGAAACGGTGGAAGTCAGCAGCTCGACATCGCCGCTTGCCGCCGACTGGTAGAGCCTGACCATGTATTCGTGCTCGGGCCCGCCGGTCCCTTCGAGGAGGTACACCAGGCAGTTCGTGTCGAGCAGCAGGCGCCCGGCCGGTATCACGGGGACTCCGCCCGCAGCTCCCTCTGGAACTCGACGGGGTCGACCCCCTCGAAAAACGGGCCGAACGCGCTCCGGAATCGTTTCAAGGGATCATCCGAGACCGGCTCGAGGACCAGTCCGCGCTCCGTGACGGAAATCTCGAGCAGTTGCCCTTCGTCGATCCCCAGCCGCGCGCGCAGGTTCGCCGGGATGACCAGGGTCCCTCGCTTTCCGACCCGGACAACGTGTGGCTGATGGCGATCGATCATGGCAGAAAGGGTCGACCATTGTCTGAAGGGAGTCAAGGTGTCAGAGGAGTATTGCGTCGCGGTGCAGTCAGGCTGCTCGACGCACCACCCGGACGATGCACCACCCGCCAACCAGCAGCACGCCCGCCCACAGATACCCGCCCAGCACGTCGCTTGGCCAGTGCACCCCTTCGTACACGTTCGCAATCCCGCCGAGGGCGCAGGCGGCCACGGCGATGGCCCATGTGACTACCCGCGGCCAGCCCGCCTGCAGCCGTCCGGCGATCAGCCACGCCGCGAGCAAGAACAACACCGTCCCTCCGAGGACATGCCCCGAGGGGAAACTTTCGCTCGTAAACGTTGCCCTGCGCTCGATGAGGGACGGATCGGGCCGCGGACGATCGACCATGTTCTTGATGGCGGCCTGCGTCGGCGGGAGCACTAGCAGCGTGACCGCGAACACGAGCCATGCCCGCCGCCGCCCCATGAAGTGGAACGCGGTCACCATCGCGGTGCCAACCAGCACCACTACCCAGGTGGTGGTAGCCGCCCGCATGACCTCGGCGGGTGTTTCGAACGCTCCCGGCAAGTCCTGGATTCGCCGCGCGAGCCACAGGTCCCCGGGCAACCGATCCCGTTCGTGTGCGAGCCACGAAAGTGCAACCGCGCACGCGGTGAGGGCCGCGAAGAGGACAGGTGGCGGCATCCAGCGCCGAACGGTGGATGCGCCGCGCCGGCTCACGGCTGCATCAGCCCGCGACGGCGGTCTCCAGTTCGAACGCCGTATGGAGGGCCCGGACCGCATCGTGCACGCTGTCGGCCGAGATGATGCAGGTCAGACGGATCTCGCTCGTGGAGATCAGTTCGATGTTGATGCCGGCATCGAAGAGCGCCCGGAACATGCGCGCCGCGTAGCCGTGCGCGGTCTGGATGCCGACGCCGACGATGCTCACCTTCCCCAGGTTCGCATCCGAGGTGAACTCCGGCGCGCCCACGGTTTCGCAGATCGCCGGCATGAGCGCTTCGGCCTTGCGCAGGTCCTTCCGCGCGAGCGTGAACGTCAGGTCGGTGAGGTTCCCTTCGCTCGAGTTCTGGACGATCGTGTCGACGCTGATACCGGCCTCGGCCAGGGGCTCGAAGATGTTGGCGGCAATACCCGGCTGGTCCGGCACCCGCCGGATGGTGATCTTCGCGACATCGGAGTCGTGGGCGATGCCACGCACGCGGTTTCGTTCTTCCAAGTCTGCTTCTCCTCGAATGAGGGTACCCGGCGCTTCGACCATACTCGAAGTCACAAGGATGGGGACGTTGTAGACGGAGGCGAGTTCGACTGCCCGGTTGTGCATCACCGTCGACCCCTGGGTCGCCAGCTCGAGCATTTCTTCGTAGCTGATGTCCTTCAGCTTGCGGGCGGTGGGCACGATGCGTGGGTCGGCGGTGTACACGCCTTCGACATCCTTGCAGTTTTCGCAGCGGTCGGCCCCGAGGGCGATGGCCAGGGCGACAGCGGTCGTGTCGCTGGCCCCGCGCCCGAGGGTGAAGATCTCCTGGTCCTCGTTCACGCCCCAGTAGCCGGCGACAACGGGGACGCGGCCCGAGGCGAGTTCGGCCCGCACCCGGTCCGCCTCCACGCGCGAGATGCGCCCCTGGTAGTGCCGGCCCTGGGCGATGATCCCGGCCTGCTGGCCCGTGAGGCCGACCGCTTCCTGCCCCAGGTTCTTCAACGCCATGGCGAGGAGCGCCACCGAGACCTGCTCCCCGGTGGAGAGGAGCATATCCAGTTCGCGCGGGTCCGGGTCCGGGGCAACCTGCAGGGCGAGGTCGAGCAGGTCGTCAGTTGAGTTCCCCATCGCCGAGACCACAACGACAACCTGGTCGCCGGATCGCACCCTTTTGATGACCCGTCCGGCGACGTGGCGGATGCGGTCGGCATCGGCGACCGAGGTGCCGCCGTACTTCTGGACTACGAGCATGCTCAGAATGTACCCCGGCGCGACGTAACGGGAGAGGACGGGCGCTCAGGCTGGGGCGAACGTGATGATCGTGAGGCCGGAGATGTCGCGAAAGTCGTTTCGGTTGTGTGTGGCGAGCGGCGCGCCGGTCAGTCGCGCCGTGGCAGCCACCCAGGCGTCGCTGGCCGAGAGTCTGCGGCCCGCCTTCCGTGTGGCGGCCATGAGATCTGCCCATTCGCGGGCGAGATCGAACGTGAACGGAAAGACGACGAACTGTCTGAGGTACCGCTCCAGTTCTTCGCGCCGGCGGTCTCCCCAGTTGCGTTCCGCGGCCCAGCGGAGCTGTTCGGCAACTGTCTGGAACGAGAGGACCAGGGTGCGGCCGGAGACTGCCGCCGCGTAATCCTTGCCGCGGGTGTCGCCCTTCTGCCAGAACGAGAGGACGTCCGTATCAACGACAACCGCGTTGTCCACCAGCCGCTCCTGGTCGGGGCTCACGATTCCTGGCGCCACCGGCGAAGCGTTGCGAGGAAGTCCTCCTCGTCATCCTCGTCCCAGAACGGCGCGGTCAGCACCTCCGGGCCGGGTACCGGCTGCACTCCCTGTTCCAGAGCCAGCGCCGGGATGGCCAGAGACCTCCAAAAGCTGTCGTCGACCGGGATGGTTGCGATCGAGTCCAGTTGGACCGTCCGGGGGCCCTCCGGGGCATCACCAGCGACCGTCCCGGTGACGACCACGTGCTGCTCCCGAGCCGCGTCGACCAGTGGTTTCTGGTCAGGACGGAATCTGATCCGGGTCAGCCGGCCGGCGTTCCAGACTTCGGCGCTCCGGTCGCGATAGTCGACTTCCAACAACCGGCCGGTCAGGCGTACAGGGTGCATTGCCGGCGACTCCTTCACTGCCGGGTGCGTGGCGAGTGTTTCGGCGGAAAGCACTACGCGGCGCCGATGGATGCCCCCCTCAAGGGTCAGAGCGTCTGGCCCCCTCCTCATGAGGGCGGAAAGACCGCTGATGCGGCGGGTCGCTTCCACGGGGAGGTCTGGCCGGAGTCCGCGGGCGTAGACCTCGATGCCGGACATGAGGCGGTCGATCGCCATCGGCTGCAGATCGGAGAGTTCAGATTGGGGCCCGCCTGGGAGTTCGAGCTCCAGTGTCGCCTGGAAGCTCCCAGTGCCCGCGTTACCCAGGCGAAACCTTGCCAGTGCGCGAATGTCGCCGGGGACCGGTCCCGGCCGGTGTTCCCGGCCCCACAGGTCCTCCATCACGATGGTGATGGCACCCTGTAGCCCATCGAGGACCGCGATAAGACCGGGCACTCGCACCCAGCCCGGACCAGTATCCGGCCCCGAGAACGTTGCCCGGATGCTGCGACTCAAGTTCTCGTGTGTCACCGGAGATCTCCTCCGCGTGGTGGTCTGTGCCCGGTGCCCAGACTGGCATCCATCATATCAGAGGAGGGAATGCCAAGGTGGCCGCGGGAGTCCGTGCTCAGGGCCGCCTACCGCGTCGCTCCCCCGGCCACTGCCTTCACGCTCGCTTCCATGATGTTCCGCGCCACCGGGCCTTCCCAGCGGTCGTAGATCGTCCCCTTCTGGTCGACCACGTACACCACAGGCTCGCGGAGCGACCCATCCGGCCAGATCAGCCACTCCCGCGCCGTCGGGTTCAGTTCCTTCTTGTCGAAGTTCCGCCAGACCTCGATGTGCACGAAGTCCACCTCCTTCTTGTAGAGGTCGTGCAGGTATTCGACTTCTTCGTTGACCGGCCCGCAGAAGCGCGACGTGCAGAACGCGGGCGTGGAGAACACAATCACCAGCGGCCGCCCCGCCGCGATCGCGTCCTTGATCTTCACATCGTGCATGTCGTTCGCGGGTTCGCCCGAGTCGATCTCGCGGATGTCCTTCACGTCGGCCTTCGTCAGGTTGTCGCTCTTGTATGCCGCCTGGCCCGGGGCCGGCATGTTCGGCTTCGCGTAGACCTCGAAACCGACGCTGGCGACGCCCTTCGTGCCGTCCTTGAGCGTGGCTTCCACGGCGATGCCCCACGGGCCAGCGTGGTCGAACACCGCCGGGGCGAAGTACCCCACCCGGTCCTCGTCCTGGCCGCCATGGACGTGGGTTTCGCCGCCCGCGTGCACATGCCGGACCTCTTCGCCCACGCCGGGCGCGCTCTGTACGGCGTCGACGGTGAACACGGGCTTCGGGTTGGCGGGGTCGCTCAGGTCGTAGAACGTGGCGCGTGCGGTCGCCCCACCCTGGGGCAGGTCGTCCGCGTCCGTGATCCCGAACACGAAATTGTTCTCACCGACGTAGAAATCCGATCCCGCGACCACGAGGTTGATCTTTCCGCGCTGGTCCGGCGGGATGTTCCGCGCCGGGTCGCTGGTCGTTGGGAAACTTTCGGCCGCGTCGCCGTCATCGCCGCCGCAGGCAAGGAGCACGATGGCGAGGCCGGCGACGGCCAGGAGCAGGAGGAATCGACGCATGGGGCACCAGCCGGCGGAGGCGCTCTGTGGGCGCCCGGGGCCGGGAGTCAGGATACAGGCCGCCGTGGGAAAGGGCAGGCTAACCCCGCGGTTCCGATGCCGCACGCCGCGGATGCGCGGGCCTGCGCGCCAGGATGAAGAACACCGAACCGGCGAGCGCGATCCCCGCCAGGATGTCGAACCCCAGCCGGTAGTTGCCCGTCCGGTCGTACATGTACCCCGCAATGAGCGGCCCGCTGATCGTCCCGATGATGATGATCATGTTCGAGACGCCCATGATCTTCCCGAAGGACGACCGGCCGAAGTAGTCGGCCCGGATTGCCGCCATCTGCGGTCCACGCCACCCCCAGGCCAGCCCATGGATCAGGGTGAATGCGACCACCATCCAGACGTTGGACGCGTGCGACAGGATGAGCAGCCCCGCCGAGTGCATGCCCATGCAGGCCACCAGCAGCACGCGCTTGTTCACCCGGTCGCCCAGGAACCCCCCGCTGATGTTCCCGGTCATGAACAGGAGGGTCAGCAGAAAGACGATCGTCGAGGCCTGCCCGAGCGAGTAGCCCTGGCTTTCGCGCAGGTGCGAAATCAGGTGCACGCCCATCGACGAAACGACGAACAGGGCCGATGCGTGGCCGAGCGAGATCCACCAGAACGCCGGCTGGCGCACCGCCTCGCCGAGCGTGAAGTCCCCCGCGGTCGACCGTGGCACCGCCTTCATGGACGCGTGGCCGGTATCGTCCGGGCGGTCGCCGTCGGGGTGCAGGCCGTAGTCGTGCGGGTGGTGGCGAAGGACCTGCGTCAGCGGCAAGCCGATGGCCATGATGAGCACGCCCGAGAGGAATGCCGTCCCCCGCCAGCCCAGCCACTCCAGGAGCAGGACGGTGATGGGCACGGCCATTCCCCCGAGGGCGAACCCCGTGGAGGTCAGGCTGATCGCACTCGCGCGCCGCCGTTCGAACCAGTGGACGGCCGCGAACGTGACCGTCATGTACCCGGCCATGCTCCCGCCGACCGACATCACGAGGAACGCGCCGTAGAAGGTGAGCGGGCTGTTCACCTGGCTGAAGAGCATGAAGCCGATGCCCAGGATGACCACGCCGATGCGCGCCACCGCCCGCGGGCCCATGCGGTCGAGCATCCAGCCGTGGATCGGCCCGAGGATGCCGCTTTCCGCTTCGCGCAGCGAAGAGGCGGCCGAGAGCATGGTCTTGCTCCAGCCGAACTCCTCGCGCAGGAGCACGACGTAGGCGCCGTAGGCCTGCCCCAGGAACATCGCCTGCATCATCTGGAGGCCCGCGCCGGCGGCGATGATCCACCACCCGAAGAAGATGCGCGGCGACCGCCGGGTGCGCTCGACAGCGGTCCGCGAGGTGGCCTCGGCCAACGGTCCTGTCCCTCCGCCCCGCCCTATTGCCGAAGTCTAGGACATGTTTGGCTCCCGGACTGCCGCCCCTCCGCTACTGCCGCCGGTGCAGCACAAACGCCGTCGCGAAAAATGCCAGCGCCAGCCCGAAGAAGCCGAGGCCCACCACCCAGTACCAGAACGTGCTCACCTCGTCCGAGTCGTCCGCTTCCCCGGTCGATGGTGGCGCGGGTGGCGTGCCGGTGGCCCGCGGCGCCGGGGTCCCGGTGCCCTCCGCGGGCGGCGTGCCGGTGGCTATGTTGCCGCCGTTGCCTTCGGGTGGCGGCGGGCCGTTGCCGCAAACGGTCTCCGGCGCCGGGACTGCGAGGCTCACCAGGTAGGCATCAACCACGTCGTCGATGCAGCTGCTGCCCTGGGCGTAGATGGTGTGGCCTTCTCCGCGGTAGGTCACGAGGACGCCGCTTTCCAGCTGCCCACTGAGCGCCTTGCCCCATTCGTAAGGCGTCGCGGGGTCGTTGGTGGTGGCGATCACGACAATCGGGGGCGCCCCGGCCCCTTTCGGCGCCGTCACCGGGTCGGCCTTCGCGGGCCAGTAGGCGCAGACCAGCCCGGAAGTCGAAGCGGAACGTCCGAATGTCGGCGCGTCTTTCGCGACGACATCGCCGAAGCCGCGGTAGGCCTCCGGATCCTTCGAGCACTCACCGTCGACGTAGTTCACGGCGGCGTTGGCTTCGATCAGGTTCGGGTACTCGCCGTCCGGCTCGCGCTGGAGGTAGTTATCGGCGAGCTGCACGAGGCCGGTCCCGTCGCCGTTGCGGGCCTGTTCGAGCGCCGTCGTGAGGGCGCCCCAGCTGAACTTGCTGTACAGGGCGGAGATGATGCCGAGCTGCACTTCGCCAGGCCCCGCCGGCCGGTCGGCTCGCTTCGAAGGGAGGGGCGCCTGCTCGGCCCTTGCGATGATCGCGTCGACGACCTTCCGCGGGTCGCCGTCGCGGGCAATCGCGCATCGGCTGGCCACGCAGTCATCGAGGTAGGCCTGGAATGCACGTTCGAAGCCGATGATCTGCGTGCGGATGGTGTCTTCGTAGCCCAGCGAGAGGTCGGTCCCACCGTCGAGCACCATCGCACGGATGCTCCCGGGGAACATGTCGGCGTACACGGCGCCGATGGATGTCCCGTAGGAGTAGCCGACGTAGTTCAGTTTCTCCTCGCCAAGGGCCACGCGGATCGCGTCCATATCCCGCGCGACGTTCTTCGTGCCCAGGTGAGGGAGGATGTCGCCGTATTCCTTCGCACAGTCCTCGGCGAAGAGCCGCGAGACCCGCTTCGCCTCATCCCACTCCGCGTCGTTGTCGGGGTCGGGGTCGAAGGCCACGAGTTCCTGCAGCCGGTCGTGGCAGACGATAGGGGTGCTTTCGCCGACGCCGCGGGGGTCGAAGGCGACGATATCGAAGCGGTTGCGGATGTCGTTGGAGAGGAGGTTCGCCCAGATGCGGGTGAACTCGATCGCCGATGCGCCCGGCCCACCGGGGTTCGCCATGAGGACGCCGATGCGCTGCGCCGCGTCCCTGGCCGGGATGCGGATAAGGGACAGTTCGATGGTCCGGCCGGAGCGGTTGGCGTAGTCGAGGGGCACGGTGAGGGTGCCACACTCGACCCGCCCGCCGCACGGCCCCCAGTCGATGCCGGATTGGGCGTTGGTGGCCGGGGTGGATGATGGCCCGAGCCAGAGGACGGCAAACAGGCTGGCGGCCGCCAGCCCGGTCAATAGTCGTTTCATATCAGGGATGAAGGTACCAAGAACCCCGGTAAGGGGCCGTCAGCACCCCCCGTCACTCCTGCCAGCGCAGGTCCCAGAGGCGCACCGGGTCTTCGAGGCCGCGCAGGGCCTGCTCGCCCCGGTCGCTGAACAGGAAGCCCTTCCCGGCGACGAGCTCGCGCACAACGTTCGCGACCAGGATTTCGCCGCCAGCTGCGAGGGAAGCGATCCGGGCGGCGGCGATCACGGCGGTGCCGAAGAGGTCGTCATCTTCCGCGATCGGCTCGCCCGCGTTGATGCCGACGCGGACGCGGAGGCCTTCGCTCAGGGGACCGGAGAGGCCGGCGCCCAGGTTCTCGGCCGCCAGCGACCGCTGCAGGGCAATGGCGCACTCGAGCGCCTTCTGCGCCGAATTGAACGACGCGAGGAACCCGTCGCCCATGGACTTCACTTCGCTGCCGCCGTGGGCGCGAAGGGCCTCGCGGGTGACGCGCTCGTGCTCGCGCAGGACCTGGCGCCCAACGTGGTCGCCCAGGAGCCGGATGAGTTCGTTGTGCTTTTCGATGTCGGTGAAGAGGATGGTCCGGAACGATGTGCCGCTGCGCACGCCGAAGCGTGCCCGGTTTTCGGCGGAGGCAACCTCGAGGACGAACGACCGGACGGCATCGACGACCGAGTCGTCCCAGGCGAAAGGCGACTTCCCGGGGAGGACGGAGAGGCGGGCATCGGGGATGGCCCCGACCAGACCGCGGGCGCGCTCGATGGCGAAGAAGGGCGAGTCCATCCGGTGCAGGACCAGGACCGGGCAGCGAAGGGACGCCAGCAGGGGGCGGACGTCGGCCCGGGCGAGTGAATCGTTGGCCGCCACGAACTCTTCCGCGTTGACGCTCTCGCGGATGTACCGGGCCACCCGGGCGGTCTGCTCGCCGTCGTCGAGCCCATTGATGGCGGTGGCCAGGAGGTCGGTGAAGAGGCGCCAATCCTTATCGAGCACGGGCCGGAGGCTCGTCCATTCGGGCGCCGCGGCCGAAGAGCCGGGCCCCGGATTGGTGCGGAAGAGGGTGAGCGACGCGATCCGCCCCGGGTTGTGCGCGGCGTACTGGATGGCGACCTTTCCGCAATCAGTCCCGGCAAACACGTGGGCCCTGCCCAGGTCCAGCCGGTTCAACACGCCCTCGAGGTCGTTGGAGAGGCCTTCGAGGGAGACATCGGCCACGCCCCGTTCGGAGAGGCCGTTGTTGCGGTGGTCGAAGCGGATGACGGTGGCCCAGCTTCGGGCTGACTCGTACACGCGGGAAGACTCGGGCATCTCCCATTCGTACTGGATGTTGCTGAAGCCGGGCGGGTACATCACGAGCAACGGCACACCATCGCCCACTGCCCAAAATGCGATGGAGACCCGATCGGGTGCCTGGGCGTACTGGATGCGGGGCAGCATGTCACGGCCCGTGGTGGAAGGCTGAGGCAGTGAGGGCCTCGCCGTTGCATGGTACACGTACTGTCGACCCCATCGCTGCCCCTAATTTCGCGGGACCGGGGAAACAACTCCCCCGCGGGATGCGTTTCGCGGGCCTAACGACGGCCGGATGGAAATTGTTCCGATGACGCAGGCGGGCGGGGGCAGCGGCGAGCCGGCCCCGCCCGCGGACCGCTACCGGAGGCGGTAGAAGCGGAAGAAGTCGTTCTCGATCGGCAGCACCTCGATGCCGCCGAACCCGGCTTCACGCGCGTACCGCTCCAGCGTCGGCGCGCGCATCACCGTGCCCGTCGCGGCCGAGGGCGTCTCCGCCCGGCCGTTCGGCAGGCAGGTGGTGATGCTGAAGCCGTAGAAGAAGCGCTCGACGTCGTCAGCCTCGCCGAACTTATCGGCCACGCGCTCGTCCATCACCAGCACGGTGCCGCCCTCGGCTGCCAGCGAGCGCATGCTTCGAAGCACGCTCACCGGATCGGCGAGGTCGTGGATGCATTCGAAGGCGGCGACCAGGTCGAATGTCCGGTCGCCGGCCACAGTCCCTGCATCCACCGCGTGGAAGCGCACCTGGTTGGCGACGCCGTATTCGCGGGCGTTCTCGTTCGCGAGGTCGATGGAGAGCGAGTCGAGGTCGAAGCCTTCGACGGTGGCGCCGGGATAGCCGCGGGCGATGGCGATGGAAGCCCAGCCGCCGCCGCAGCCGATCTCGGCGACGCGGGCGCCGGGGCGCGAGAGCCGCTCGTGGATCTCCGGCACGGTCGCCAGACAATCCGCGACGAGCGAGTTGAGAAAGAAGGGCCGGTTGAAATCGGCCTGGCCCTCGATCATGTCGCGGCCGTAGGCCTCCCAGGGGTGGCCGTCCCCGGTCCGGTACGCCTCCAGGACCTTCGGGAGCTGGAGGCCGGCGCCTGTGACCATGCGTGCCATGGCGCCCAGGTAGGTTGGGTCGTCCCTATCGAGGAGGACGGTGGCGATGGGACGCGGAAGTTCGAACGTGCCCATGCCGTTGTGGGTCAGTACGCCAGAGACGGCCTGCTGTTCGAGCCACTCGCGGGCGTAGCGGGCGTCGATGGTCGCGCGGGCGGCGAGGTGTTCGGCGGTGGCGGGGCCGCCATCGGCGAGGGCGCGGTAGAGACCCAGTTTGTCGCCAATGTAGAGGCCGAAGATGTCGAACGCGGCGAGCCCGGCGGCGAAGACGCGTTCGACGAATGCCTCGGCCGAGGTTGCCTGTTCTGTTGCCTGCATGTGTGTGGTCTCCCTCCCTGGTAGGAAGCGGCGGCACGGCCCCCCGGCGGGTAGCCGGGACGACAGGAGCATCCGGGAAGCGGAGATCGCGGGCCGTGCCGCCGCCGTTCCAGTGTCCGGTGTGGTCACGGGGGTGAACCGCGAACTACGTCACAGTGTTATGGCGGGAGGAGCCTTTCGGCGTGGCGAGCGCCGATCTGCGACAGCACCGGAGCCGGGCCATCCCGGCGAGACTTTTTCACACCGGGAACGCGTTCCAACGCACGGGAACGCATGCCCGACGCACGTGCGTTGGCGTGCGTTGGCGTGTGCACATGGTGGTGGGCGGCTGGTGCCGTGCGGGCGCGGTCTGGTTGCATGGAGCCAGCGTTTCGGGGTGGTGGCGGGAGCTGCAAGGGGGTGGTGGCACGGTGGGGGCGACAGGGGGTGTCGACACCGATGTGGAACATGTGTTCTGATTAACCCGACGGATCAAAGGGGCCCGCATGTGGCAAATCGATCATAATGGCCGTGCGAATGTGAACATCATGGGAGGCCCTCCATGAGCGACGGTTCGACGATTGAATGGACGCAGGCGACCTGGAATCCGGTGACGGGTTGCACGAAGGTCAGCCCGGGCTGTGCCCATTGCTACGCGGAGACGTTCGCGGAGCGGTTCCGGGGGGTGCCGGGCCACCCGTATGAGAACGGGTTCGACCTCCAACTCCGGCCCGAGCGACTCGAACTGCCACTGCAGTGGAAGCGGAGCCGGCTCATCTTCGTGAACTCGATGAGCGACCTGTTCCACGAGGAGGTGCCGGACGACTACATCGCGGCGGTGTTCGAGACGATGAATCGGGCGCGGTGGCACAGCTTTCAGGTGCTCACCAAGCGCCCTGAGCGTGCGGCGGCCCTCGCGCAGGAACTCACCTGGACCGAGAACATCTGGATGGGCACGTCGGTGGAGAATCAACGCTGGGTGAACCGCGTTGATGCGCTCCGGCTGACCCCCGCCACGGTACGGTTCCTCAGTTGCGAACCGCTTCTGGGGCCACTCCAGCTCGACCTGAGTGGGGTCCGGTGGGTGATTGTCGGTGGTGAGTCTGGCCCGAAAGCGCGCCCGATGAGAGAAGAGTGGGCGGAGTCGATCCGGCGCCAGTGCGAAGGCGCGGACGTGGCATTCTTCTTCAAGCAGTGGGGCGCGCACGACTGCAATGGGCGCCGGGTTGGCAAGAGCAGGGCGGGCCGGCTGTTGAGCGGCCGTACGTGGGACGCGATGCCGGCTTAGCTAGAATTGAAGGGGCACCTGACTCCCGTAAGCACGCTTGAATGCGCTGGCCATGATGCTTGCGCCTGCTTCGTTGGCTGAGGCGAAGACCATGTGATAGACGAGGACTCCATCCTGGCGAAGCGATGGACGACTCAAGACAGTCTTGTACCCGAGATTACGCAGCTGCGATTCATACAATGCGAGGTACCGCTTGCCCGCCTCGCCCGGTGCCAGTGCGCCTTCATCCTGAAGATCTGCCACGTCGCGCCACGCGTCGTTCCCGAACAACCTCGCCAAGCGAGCCTCGGCCTTCTCAACATAGCCCGTGGCCTGAACGCCACCTGTCCTGGCGGCTCCGGGAGTTGAGAAGTAGACCAGCAACTCGTATGGAGTTCCGCGGCGCCGGTGCGTCGCGCACGCACGAATCGTCTCCCAGTCGAGCTCGAGTCCCTCGGGGTCCAGCACGCAAAAGCCCGGGAGGTGGGGGTGTTCGAAGAAAGCCAGTTCCTTCGGAATCAGTTCGTTTGCGTCGCCTTCCAAGATCCGCGTTTCTGTACGGAATGCGACGCTTCGAGCGCGCAGCGTTTCGACATCATCGTGGTTCCGCTCGATCAGCAGGGCCTTGGTGGGCGGCGGTGATTGCGAGAGGCCGAGCAGCGCGGTTCCCTTAGCTAACGGGAACTCTTGTGTGCGATTGGCTCCATTCGCCGCAAAGCCATCGAGGTAGTACCAGCCGCCGACCTTGTCGGTGCAGAGTCTCGCGAATGCCGGGAGGTAGTAGGCCAGTAGCGCCAACTTGTCTCGGGTCCACCCGCCGACGCGTCGCGCCGGCCGGCCGTCGTCCGTCCACGCCAACTGGCGACTTAGCTCGGCGTAGTCTGTGCCGCGTTTTGCCACGGCCGCCCTCCTTGTGCTCCGCAGCCTGGAATATCCTTCATTCAGAACAAATGTGTCAATCCCCCTCAGCCGTCCCCACCCCCTTTCCCTGCCCTTGCCCTCCCCACATCTCGCAGTTATCGTTTGTGTGCTTCATCACAACCCACAGGACGCCCCCAGAAGGCTCCTGTCATCACCCGGGGAGTGCGCCCGAATATGACTTGCAGAGCCTTCTCGTCACCCCGAGTGCCGGGGCTCTGCTTTTTCATGGCTCGCACCCGCCAGAGGCGCTTCGAATGAGCTTCTACGACACCTGGTCCGCCGTCATGATCGCCGCGATCGCCGGGTTCGTCCTGGTGTTCACCGCCCTCATCGGCGCGCGCTTGCTCGCCCCCTTCGCCCGGGAACGCGGCAAGGGCGTCAGCTACGAGTGCGGCATGCTCCCGATCGGGCGCAACTGGTCGCAGGTCCACATCCGCTACTACCTGATCGCCATCCTCTTTTTGATTTTTGACGTGGAGACCGTCTTTATTTTCCCCTGGGCGATGACCTACCTCGCCCTGCCCGAATTCGTGTTCTGGCACATGATCGCCTTCATCCTCATCCTCAGCCTCGGGCTGGTCTACGCCTGGAAGCGCGGCGTGCTGGAGTGGAAGTCATGAGTGACACCGTGATCACCCCGTACGTGCCGGACTTCGGCGCCGAGGCCGAGCGCCTCAAGCCGGTCGAGATCCCGCATACGCGCGCTGCCTACCGCATCGTCCTGCCCGGTGTTATCCAGACCGGCGCCGACCAGGTGATCGCGATGAGCCGCAAGAGTTCGCTCTGGCCGATGACGTTCGGCCTCGCCTGCTGCGCCATCGAGATGATCGGGACGTTCATGTCCAACCACGACCTGGACCGCTTCGGTATCGTGCCGTGGCCGAGCCCGCGCCAGAGCGACGTGATGATCGTCTCGGGCACGGTGACGAAGAAGATGGCCCCGGCGATCAAGTTGCTCTACGAGCAGATGCCGAACCCGAAGTACGTCATCTCCATGGGCGCCTGCGCCACGAACGGCGGCCCCTACACGGAATACGACCGGGTTGTGCAGGGCGTCGACAAGATCATCCCGGTGGATGTGTACGTGCCCGGGTGCCCGCCGCGCCCGGAGTCGCTGCTCGAGGGCTTCCTGCGCCTGCAGGAGAAGATCATGGAAGAAAAGCGGATGGTCGGATGACGAACGAAACCGCCCCCGCCTACCCCGGAGTTTCGGCACTGGTGCACAAGCACCTGCCGAAGGTGCCGTTCACCGCGGACAAGACGCTGACCGACGCGAACATCACCGTCGAGCCGGCCCACTTCTTCGAACTGATGCAGGGGTTGAAGGAGCGGCGCGAGCTGGCCTTCGACTACCTCCGCAACATGGTCGGGATCGATATGCAGGACGAGGGCCTGGTGTGCAAATACCAGCTCTATTCGACGAAGCACGGCCATTCGATCCAGGTGACCGTGGCGACGCCGCCGGGCAACCCGCATATCCCGTCGCTCACGGGGCTTTACGCGGCGGCGAACTGGCACGAACGCGAGGCCGCCGAGATGCTCGGGCTGGTGTTCGACGGCCACCCGAACCTGAAGAACCTGCTGCTGGATGAGGATGTGCACATCCACCCGCTGCTCAAGGCGCACCCGCTCCAGAAAATGGAGATTGCGCAAGGCATCGAAGACCGCGAACCGGGGTTCAAGTTCTAATGCTCATCACGCCGCCGTCCACCACAGCGCGCGCCGGTGCGCCTCTTCGCGGAGGTGTCGCGTGACCATCTGGCCCGAAGAACGGCTGGTGACGGCCGACGCCTTCAACACGGTCGATATGACCATCAACGTGGGCCCGCAGCACCCGGCGACCCACGGCGTGTTCCGCATGGTGCTCACCGTCGATGGCGAGATGGTGGTGGACTGCGAGCCGTACATCGGCTACCTCCACCGCGGCCTCGAGAAGCTCACCGAGAACCACGACTACCGTCAGTCCATGGGCTGGTGGGACCGGACCGACTACCTGGCGGGCATGGCCTGCGAAATGGCCTACTGCATGGCGGTCGAAAAGCTCGGCCAGTTCGAGGTCCCGGAGCGGGCGGAGTACATCCGCGTGATGATGGTGGAGCTTTCGCGCATCCTTTCGCACCTCATGTTCTTCGGTGCGTTCGGGGCGGATGTCGGTTCGTTCGGTACCAGCTTCATCTACGCCTGGCGCGAACGCGAGCGTATCTACGATTTCTTCGAGGAAGTGGCGGGCGACCGCATGTTCCCGACGTACTTCCGGCCGGGCGGCGTGCAGATGGACCTGCCGGAGAACTACGAGGACCGGGTGCGCTGGCTCCTCGGTTCGATCCGCCAGGGCCTGGAGGACTTCGACGGGCTGCTGACGGGCAACGAAATCTTCGTCGAGCGTTGCCGGGGCCTTGCGCCGGTAACGCAGGAGCAGGGCGTGAACTGGGGTCTCGGGGGCGCCTGCCTGCGCTCGACGGGCCTCGCCTACGACATCCGGAAGGTCGAGCCCTACAGCGTCTACGACCGGCTGAAGTTCGATATCCCGGTGGGGAAGTCGGGCGACGTGTTCGACCGCTTCATCGTGCGCATGGCCGAGGCCTGGCAGAGCACGAAGATCATCGAGCAGTGCCTGGACCAGATGCCGAAGGGCCTCGTGCTCAACCCGGACCTGCCGAAGACGCTGCGCATCGATAGCGGCGAGTGCTATGTCCGGACCGAAGGGACGAAGGGCGAATACGGTGTCTACGCGATGGCGAAGGGCGGCAACAAGCCCTACCGCATGAAGCTGCGCTCCCCTTCCTTCTGTAACCTCTCGGCGCTGAAGCAGATGGTGGTTGGCCACTATGTGGCGGACGCCGTGATCATCCTGGGGTCGCTCGATATCGTCCTGGGCGAGGTGGATAAGTGATGTTGTTTGCCGACCCGCTGTTCGGCCTCCCGTCCTGGGTCGACGCGATCGTCCGGGTGCTCATCGTGATCCTGGTCATGACCCTCGTGGTCGTCTACCTCACCGTGGGCGAACGCTGGGTGGTTGCCCGGTTCCAGCAGCGCCTTGGCCCGCGCAAGACGGGTCCCGGCGGCATCCTCCAGGGCTTCGCCGACGCGCTGAAGCTGGTAACGAAGGAAGACATCCGGCCGACGAACGCCGACCGGTGGGTGTTCGAACTGGCGCCCTACGCGACTTTCATCCCGGTGTTGATGACGCTGGTGGTGTTGCCGTTCGCGAAGGACTGGGGCGTCCGGAACCTGGCGCTCGGGCTGTTCTACGTGTTCGCCGTGCTCGGCCTGAACATCGTCGGCATCATGATGGCGGGGCTTGGATCGGGGAATAAGTACGCGCTTCTCGGCGGCGTACGCGCGGCGGCCCAGATGATCAGCTACGAGATCCCGCTGGTCATCAGCCTGCTGTGCGTGGTGATGATTACCGGCGCGGACATGGGCGGCGGCAACGGCACGCTCAACCTGAACCTCATCGCGGCGCTCCAGGAAGACCGTCCGTACATCGTCCTCCAGCCGCTCGCGTTCCTCATCTTCTTCACGGCGATGCTCTCGGAACTGCACCGCGCGCCGTTCGACATCCCGGTCGCGGAATCGGAAATCGTCGGCGGCTACTTCGTGGAGTACTCGGGCATCCGCTGGAGCATGTTCCAGCTGACCGAGTACGCCTCGATGTGGGGCTTCAGCGTGTTCGGTTCGGTGGTCTTCCTGGGCGGCTGGGCCTGGCCCTTCGGCGTCGATGCACACTGGTCCATCCAGCTGGGGACAACGCTGGTGAAGAGCCTGGCGTTCATCCTGACGATCATGTGGATCCGCGTGACCGTGCCGCGGCTCCGGATCGACCAGCTGATGAACTTCAGCTGGAAAGTCCTCCTCGAACTCTCGTTCCTGCAGCTCATCGTGAACGGCGTGATCCTGCTGTACGACTGGCCGCAGGAGCTGCTGGCGCTGACGAGCGGCATCGGCGCGGTGTTCCTCATCGCCCTCATCATCCGGCACTCGACCACGCGGGCCAGCAAGGGCCTGGTGGGCACGTACCGCACCCTGGGGTCGACCTCGCAATGAAAGGCATCCTCAAAGGCCTCGGCGTTACCTTCTCGACCTTCACGCGCAAGCCGGTGACGGTCCAGTACCCGGATGTGAAGCACGTGCTGCCGGTGCGGCAGCGCAGCTTCCCCGTGCTGACGTGGGACTTCGACCACGATGAGCCGTTCTGCACCGGCTGCAACGTGTGCGTGCGCAACTGCCCGGTCGACTGCATGACGGCCGTGATGATCGACAACCCGAAGTACGCCGAGGGCACGAGCAACCGCCGCAAGATCGTCGAGAAGTTCTGGATCGACTACGCGCGCTGCATGCGCTGCAACATCTGCGTCGAGGTCTGCCCGTTCGAAGCCATCGTGATGGACAACAACTGGACCGGTCACGAGCACTCGGTGTACGACCGGCGCGACCTGCACATGGACATCGACGAGCTCACGAAGGTGTCGCGCACCGGGCAGCTCATGCGGCCGTTCCGCCCGCAGGACAACATCGAGATGCTCGAGCGCCAGGTGAAGGGCGAAGAGCCGCCGGAGCCCACGTTTGTCGGGGCCTTCCCGGAGAACCGCCAGGCCCAGCTCGAGCGCATCGCACAGGGCCTGCCGGCAGCGATCCAGGAGCGCGAGCCAGAGGTGAAGCAGGCCGCCGCGAAGGCTGGCGCCGCCGCGGCCGCCGGGGGCGAAGAGGTCGAAATCCTTTCCGAATCGAAGATCCGGGCCAAGCGCATGCGCGCCGAACGCCAGGCGAAGGAGTACCAGGACCGCGGCGAGGCTGTGCCGCAGGAGATCCTGGACGCGATCGAGAAGTACCGGAACATGAAGCCGGGCGAGGCCGCGTCCGCGGGCGGTGGCGCTGCCGCGGGCGGCACCGGCGTGGTGCTCACAGGCACGAACCCGGATGGGAGCATGCGCTTCCCGCCGGGCGTGGGCGATGGCCCGAAGGGCGACCCGAACTCGGCCGAGAAGGTGCGCGCCCGCCGGATGCGCGCCGAGCGCAAGTTCAACGAGCTCACGGCCGCCGGAGAGCCCATCCCCGAGGACGTCGCGCAGACGCTTTACGACCTCGGGAGCGACCTCGCGCCGGGCGGCACGATCTGGGCGAAGCTCGCGGGATCGGGCAGCGGTGGCGCACCCGCGGCTCCGCTGACCGGGACGAACCCCGATGGGAGCATGCGCTTCCCGCCGGGGGTGGGCGACGGCCCGAAGGGCGACCCGAACTCGGCCGAGAAGGTGCGCGCCCGCCGGATGCGCGCCGAGCGCAAGTTCAACGAGCTGACCGCCGCTGGCGAAGCCATCCCCGAGGACATCGCGAAGACGCTCTATGACCTGGGCAGCGACCTGGCGCCCGGAGGCAGCATCTGGGCCACGCTGGGCGGCGGCAGCGGTGGTGGGGCAGCGGCGCCCGCGGCAGGCGGCATCGCCCCGGACGCGGATGGCTGGGTGCCCCCGCCGGGCCTGGGCATTGGCCCGAAGGGCGACCCGAATTCGTACGAGAAGGTACGCGCCCGCCGGATGCGCGCCGAGCGCAAGGCGAAGGAAGCGATCGAGAAGGGCGAAGCCATCCCCGAGGATGTGCTCGCCACGATCAAGGAACTGGGCGGGAAGGTCCCGGAGGGAGCAGGCTAGATGGCAACTGAAGTCCTCTGGTGGATCTTCGCGGCCGCGATCGTGGGTGCCTCGGCGGGCGTCGTCTTCGCGCGCTCGGTACTCCACTCGGCCATCTTCCTCATCGGCAGCATGGCCGGCGTTGGGGCCATGTACGTCTTTCTCACGGTGGAATTCCTCGCGCTGGTGCAGTTTCTCATCTACGGCGGGGCGGTCACCGTGCTGATCCTGCTGGCGCTGATGTTGACACGGAGCGACCCGACGGGGCGGCCCGAGCCGGTGAACGGTCCCCAGCTGCCGCTTGCGTTGTTGATGGGCATCTCGCTGGTGACCACGCTGGTGGCGGTCGCCCTCGACACGGCCTGGCCGGGCAACGACAGCGACACGCCGACCAATATCGCCATCGAAACCGTGAGCGAGCGGATGTTCTCCGGCTTCGGAGTGCCGTTTGTGCTGTCTTCGGCGCTCTTGCTGGTAGCCCTTATCGGGGCGATCATCCTCGCTCGGCAAGAGGAGGGCGAGTAGCGATGGTTCCGCTCGAAAACTACCTCGTCCTCAGCGCGATCATGTTCTCGCTTGGCGTGTATGGAGTGTTGGCCCGCCGCAACGCGGTGCTCATCCTGATGAGCGTCGAATTGATGTTAAATGCCGTGAGCCTGAATTTCGTGGCCTTCGCGGCGTATCTCGACCCCGATAAGATTCTCGGCGCAATTTTCGCCGTGTTCATCATCACCGTAGCCGCAGCGGAAGTGGGATTGGCGCTGGCAATTGTCATTCGCCTGTTCCGCAACCGTGCCACGAGCAACGTGGACGAAGCGGCAATCATGAAGTGGTAGAAGGGGCCGAAAAGACTCATGGGTGCTGAAGAGGCCTGGCTGCTCGCTGCTATCCCCGCGGGTGTGTTCCTCGTGCTCGCGCTGTTCGGCCGTGCCCTGCCGCGCGGTGGCGACTATTTGGGCGTCGCCGCGATTCTCTCGTCGTTCCTGCTCTTCTTCGTTGTCCTCGTGGACTTCCTCGATACGCCCGGCAAGCTCGGGCCCGTCGTCAACGACATCGAGTGGTCCAGCATCGGTGAGAGCTTCGACCTGCGGATGGGCATCTACGTCGACCCCATCACCATCGTGATGTTCGCGGTCGTCACCACCGTCGCCCTGATGGTGAACATCTTCTCCATCGGCTACATGAGGGGTGAGCCGCGCTACTACTGGTTCTTCGCGGTCCTCCAGCTCTTCGTTGCCTCGATGCTGCTGCTGGTGATGGCCGATAACCTGCTGCTCGTCTACATCTCGTGGGAGCTGGTGGGCGTCTGCTCGTTCCTGCTCATCGGGTTCTACTGGGAGAAGCGGAGCGCGACAGAGGCGGCGAAGAAGGCGTTCATCACCACCCGCATCGGCGATGTCGGGCTGCTCATCGGCATCATCATGCTCTGGAAGGCCACAGGGACCTTCAACATCCAGGAGATCATCCACCACGTGGAGGAGGGCGGCGTCGGCCAGAACTACCTGTTCGCCGCGGTTGCCTTCGTCTTCCTCGGGTGCATGGGCAAGAGCGCGCAGGTCCCGTTCCACGTCTGGCTTCCGGACGCGATGGAGGGCCCAACTCCCGTTTCCGCCCTCATCCATGCGGCGACGATGGTCGTCGCGGGCGTCTACCTCACGGCCCGGCTGCTGCCGCTGTTCGAAGTGGCCGACGGCGCGCTCCTGATGGTGACCATCGTTGGCCTGACGACGGCGCTGCTCACCGGGTTCATCGCGCTCGCCCAGACGGACATCAAGAAGGTGCTGGCCTATTCGACGGTCGGCCAGCTCGGGTTCATGTTCGTGGCGCTCGGCGCGGGCCACCCGGCCGTGGCGATGTTCCACCTGATGACGCACGCCTTCTTCAAGGCGCTCCTCTTCCTTGGCAGCGGTTCGGTGATCCACGCGACGCACCACAACCAGGAGATGGACAAGCTCGGCGGCCTCTGGAAGAAGATGCCGATCACGGGCACGACGTTCTTCATCGGTTCGCTCGCGCTGGCCGGCCTCCCGCCGCTCGCCGGCTTCTGGAGCAAGGACGAGATCTTCGTGGTGCTGAACGACAAGTGGGGCGCCTGGGCTGTTGCCATCCTCGCTTTCGCGGCCGTGATGACCGCCTTCTACACCACGCGGCTGTTCATCCGGACGTTCATGGGCGAACCCCGGGACAAGCACGTCCACGAGCACACGCACGAGTCGGCGCTCGTGATGACCGGGCCGCTGATGTTCCTGGCGGTGCTCGCGGCCGTATCCGGTTTCGTGGTCTTCCACGGGGTGGGGAAGGCGCTCGGCTTCCCGGGAGGCATCACGGAGTTCATCTTCCTGCCGCACCACGGCCCGCATAAGTACCACTTCGACCTCGCCTGGGCCGCGGCGTCGGTTGCCATGGGCGCGACCGGGCTGTTGCTGGCGGGGTGGATGTACTGGGGCAACAGTATCAAGCGCTCGACGGAGCTCGCCGAGTCGCAGCCGGGCCTCTACGACCTCATCCGGAACAAGTTCTACTTCGACGAGCTGTACCAGGCCGGCATCGACCGCGGGATGCTCGGCTTCAGCTACGTGGTCTCGTGGTTCGACCGGTACGTGGTGAACGACACCGGCGTCGACGGTTCGGCGCAGGTTACCGGGTTCTCCGGTGGTGTACTGAAATATCTCCAGACCGGCCGCCTGCCGAACTACGCCATGGCCGTTGCCCTCGGCGTGCTCGCGCTCGCGGTTGTCGGCCTGGTGGTGAGGGGCTAATCGCATGACCTTCGACGAGGGCCAGGGCTATGTCGTCCTCGCCACCATCGCGGTGCCGCTGCTGGCGGCGCTTCTCCTGGTATTCACGCCGGGCCACCAGAAGATGCTGGTCCGCTACATCTCCGCCGTTACCGGCGCGATCGTCGCCGGGCTGTCCATCTACATCTTCGCCGCCTACCAGCTCGATGGTGCGGATGCGCAGATGCGCCTGCGCTGGGTTTGGGTCGAAAACACCGCCTTCCTGGGGAAGGACGGCATCACCCTCAACCTGGCCGTCGATGGCATCTCGGCGCTGATGGCACTGCTGACGGGCGTGGTCGCCTTCGCGGGGGCACTGGCCAGCTGGAAGCTCGACTTCCGCAACAAGGACTTCTACATCCTCTACTGGACGCTGCTCGCGGGCGTCTATGGCACGTTCTTCTCCTACGACCTCTTCTTCTTCTTCTTCTTCTACGAACTGGCGGTCATGCCGCTCTACCTGCTCATCGGCGTGTGGGGCTCGACGCGCAAGGAATACGGCGCGGCGAAGCTGACGCTCATGCTGGTCGGCGGATCGGTGCTCATCTGGATTGGCATCTTCGCGGTCTTCCACGAAGCGAACCTGGGCACGTTCGACATGGAGCAGCTCTGGGCAGCCGGCCGCGATGGCACGCTGAGCCCCACGTTCCAGAAGGTGTTCTTCCCCTTCATGGTGGTCGGCTGCGGCGTGCTGGCCGCGCTCTGGCCGTTCCACACCTGGTCGCCTGACGGCCACATGTCCGCCCCGACGGCCGTCTCGATGGTGCACGCGGGCGTGCTGATGAAGCTCGGCGCGTTCGGCATCATCCGCCTGGGTATCCAGATGATGCCGGATGGGGCCGAGTTCTGGATGCCGACGCTGATGGTGCTCGGCGTCATCGGCGCGGTGTACGGCGCCACCGCCGCCCTAACGCAGCGCGACTTCAAGCTCATCTCGGGCTACAGCTCGGTCAGCCACATGGGGTACGTGCTCATGGGGCTGGCCACCATGAACCAGATCGGCGTCACTGGAGCAGTGCTCCAGATGTACAGCCACGGAGTGATGACGGCCCTCGTCTTCCTCATGATTGGAGCGCTGTACGACCAGGCGCACACCCGCGACCTGAAGGACTTCGGGGGGATCGCGAAGGTGATGCCGCTCTGGGTCATCTTCTATGGCATCGCCGGCCTCGCGAACGTGGGCTTGCCGGGCTTCTCGGGGTTCACGGCGGAATTCCACATCTTCGTGGGGACGTTCCGTTCGTACCCGGTGTTCGGCGCGCTGGCGATCTTCGCGGCTGCCCTCGCGGCCGCCTACATGCTCCGCATGTTCGCCATCGTGTTCTTCGGACCATTCAACGTGAGGTGGTCCGACCTGAAGGACCTGACACCGCTCGAACGGCTCTCGGGCGGGATGCTCATCGCCTCAATCGTCATCATGGGCGTCTGGTGGGCGCCGTTCACTGACCGGGTCGGACAGACCGTTACCCTGCTCCCGGGAGTCACGGGCTGATGCGCGACTACACGATCTTCATCCCCGAATACATCGCCGCGGGCTCGGCCGTGGGCATCATCGGAATCGAGCTCTTCTGGCCGAAGTTCCGGAAGGACTGGCTCGCCTACATCACGGCTGCGGCAGCGCTCGCCTGGCTCGTCGCGGGCCTGTTCTTCATCGGCAAGGACCCGAACAGCTTCCAGGGCCTCATCCGCTCGGACGACTTCACCACCTACTTCCGGCTGCTCGCCGCGGGCATCGTCATCGTCATCGCCCTGATGTCGGCCACCCACATGCGGACGCGGACGAAGACCGTGGCCGAGTACTACGGCCTGTTGCTGGTGGCCGGCTGCGGGATGGTCTACATGGCCGCCGCCACCGAGCTGCTCACCGCCTACATCGCCCTCGAATTGCTGAGCTTCTCGCTCTACATCCTCGTCGGCTACCTCAAGCGCGACAACCTGAGCAGCGAAGCGAGCCTGAAGTACATCCTCCTCGGCGCCTTCTCGAGCGCGATGTTCCTTTATGGCATGAGCCTCATCTACGGCGTGACCGGGACCACCTACTACGATGGCATCGCCGAGGGCCTCGCGGACCGCGGTGCGGGCACCAACCCGGCGGTCATCGTCGGCATGATGCTGATCCTCGCGGGGGTTGGCTTCAAGGTCTCGGCGGCCCCGTTCCACATGTGGGCGCCCGACGCCTACCAGGGCGCGCCCCTGCCGATCACCGCGTTCCTGTCCACGGCTTCGAAGGCTGCCGGGTTCGCGCTCATCCTCCGCCTGTTCACCGGTGCCCTGATCGTCGACGCGGCCGAGTGGCGCTGGGCGGTGGCGGCGCTGGCGGCAGTCACGATGACCCTCGGCAACCTCGTCGCCATCCAGCAATCGAACTTGAAGCGGCTGGTCGCGTATTCATCGATCGGGCAGGTGGGCTACATGCTCATCACGATCGCGGCGATCGGGTACGGCGACGCGAAGGTCGGCCAGGATGCTTCCGCGGCCCTGCTGCTCCATATCGCCGGCTACGTGATCGCGACCCTGGCGCTGTTCGCCGCGCTGACCGCCGCCTACAACCGCACCGGCCGCGAGGATATCCCGGGGCTGCGCGGGCTGGCGGAGACGCAGCCGTTCCTGGCGCTGGTCATCACGATCGCGCTGTTCTCCTTCGCCGGGCTGCCGCCGTTCGCGGGCTTCGCGACCAAGCTCTTCATGTTCCAGGGCGCGACCACCGACGAGTTGCTCTGGGTGGTCGGCCTGGCCGTGTTGAACAGCTTCATCAGCCTCTACTACTACCTGATGGTCATCCGCCAGATGTACCTCTTCGACCCGGTCGGCGATGCGACCCGGTGGAAGGTGAGCCCGGTGCTGTGGTGCCTGGCGGCGGTGCTCATGGTGGGCGTCCTGTTCATCGGCGTGTACCCCGGCCCGGTGTTCGAGCTGACCGAGCGGGCAGCGCAGCCGCTGTTCGATGCGGCCGGCCTGGCCAGCGTGCAGGTCCAGCGGCCCTGACGCGCGCCGTTGCCGCGCTGCGGTAGGATGTACGCATGGCGAGCCCTGCGGTACCCCGGTTACTGACGGCGGAGGAGTTCCTGCACCTCCCCGAGCCCATCGAAGGCGGCAAGATGGAGCTCGACCGCGGGAGGGTGGTCTGCATGAGGCCCGTCGGACTGGAACATGGTGAAATCGCGATCGACATCGCCCTTGCTCTCAAAGGCTTTGCGGATGCGCAACGACTTGGACGGGTGAGCGCCGAGACCGGTTTCAAGCTCGCCGAAGACCCGGACATCGTCCGGGCCCCCGACGTATCGTTCGTGACGGCGGACCGTCGTCCGAAGGGGCCCGGCCGCAGGCGATTCGTCGAAGGCGCGCCCGACCTCGCCGTCGAGGTCATGTCACCCGACGACCGGGAAAAGGATTTGTTGGCGAAGGCGGGCGAGTACCTCGATGCGGGCGCCGCGCGCGTCTGGATCGTTCGCCCGGCGACACGCAGCGTGACCGTCTTCCTGGCCGGCGGCGAGGCGACGACCCGCCATGAAGCTGATGAGCTGTCCAGTCACGCCGCGGGGTTCAGCGCGGAGGGCTTCAGCCTGCCGGTGGCGAGCATTTTCGCGGAGTAGGCGGCGCTTCGCACTTCGCACTTCGTCCTTCTGGACCCCTCCCTTCTCCCTTCTCCCTTCAGCCCGCAGAATCAGGCCATGGCGAGGCCGTTTCTGAAGTGGGCCGGGGGCAAGGGCAAACTCGCCCCCACGATCCTCGCGGCCGCGCCCCCTGCCATCGCCCGCTACATCGAGCCGTTCGCCGGGGCGGGGGCCGTGTTTTTCGCGTTCGAGGAGGCGCGCCCCGGGACGCCCGCCCTGCTCTCCGATGCCAACGCCGAGCTGATTGAGACGTACACCGTGCTGCGCGACCAAGCGGCGGCGCTGGATGCCGCGCTGGCCGGGCTGGCCAGCGAATACGGTGCGGCCGACGCGGAGGGCCGCCGGGCCATGTACTACCGGGTCCGCGCAAGTGCTCCACCCTCGCCAGCAGACCGGGCCGCTCGGTTCGTGTTCCTCAACCGCACCTGCTACAACGGCCTCTTCCGGGTCAACGCCTCGGGTGGCTTCAACGTTCCCCATGGGCGGTACAAGAACCCCCGCATCCACGATGGGGAGCTGCTGGCCGCCAGTTCGGCCGCGCTCCAGCGGGCCGAACTGCGCTCCGGGGACTTCGCGCCAGTGTGCGCCGAGGCCCGCCCGGGTGACTTCGTCTACCTCGACCCGCCCTACCAGCCGCTCAGCGCTACCGCCAACTTCACTGGCTACACCCGGGCCGACTTCGGTCCGGCCGACCAGCTCCGCCTGCGCGACACCTTCGAGGATCTTACGCGCCGGGGCGTCGCCGCGATGCTCTCGAACTCCGACCACCAGGCCATCCGGGGCCTGTATTCGGGCCTGGGCTACCGCCTGGTGACGGTGCCGATGTCGCGCGCGATCAACTCCAGGGGCTCGGCCCGTGCGCCGGTGCCGGAGCTGCTGATCGATAACTTCGGCCGGGTCGGCCTCTCTGATGGCGAAGCGCTGGACTGACTCCACTCAGGACTATTGGCGGCCTGCGACCGGCCGTTCGCCCGTGACGGGTGTTCACCTTCGCGGGGTATCCTCAGAGGAGGTTCCCGCGTGGAGGATACCGTCATGGGAAGGCTCGAAGGTAAGGTCGCGATCGTCACCGGCGCCGGTTCCGGCATCGGCCGGGCGGCGGCGCTGATGTTCGCCGCTGAAGGTGCGAAGGTCGTCTGTGCCGATATCTCCGGCGCCGAACAGGTGACGGCCCAGGATATCGGCAAGTCCGCCATCGGCATCAACACGGACGTTTCGAAGGCGACCGACATCCAGGCGATGGTCGAACGCGCTGTGACGATGTACGGCCGGCTCGACGTGCTTTTCAACAACGCCGGTATCGAGGGCCCGCAGGCGGCAACCGCCGACTACGACGAGGCCGACTTCGACCGGGTCATCGGCATTAACCTCAAGAGTGTCTTCCTTGGGATGAAGTACGCCATCCCGCCGATGCTGAAGAACGGCGGCGGGTCGATCATCAACACGTCGTCGGTGGCCGGGCTGGTGGGCTTCCCGAACATCGTGGCGTACTGCGCATCCAAGGGTGCCGTCGTCCAGATGTCGAAGACCACGGCGCTGGAGTACGCGACCGAGGGCATCCGTGTGAACGCGATCTGCCCGGGTGTGATCTGGACGCCGATGGTCGAGCGCTTCACGGGCACTTCCGAAGCGGCGCGCACGCAGTTCGCCGCTTCCCAGCCGGTGAACCGCTTCGGCACCTCCGAAGAAGTCGCCGCGCTCGCCCTCTTCCTGGCCAGCGACGAGTCGTCGTTTGTCACGGGCGCCGCGCTCCCCGTCGATGGGGGCTTCGTCGCCCGGTAGGCCGCCGGTCCGTGCTGCTCTCTCGTATCCGAGGCGCGCCGGTCATGGCGCGCTGGGATGCCGGTCGTCCGAACGCCGGCGATATACCGCGCCGGCGTCAACCGCAGGCGAGGGCGGGCGATCGTGGTGGTGCCAACGC
>WBZO01001045.1_pt1 | contig 47998 bp, 78 predicted proteins | sample 5204261 | NCBI WGS metagenome assembly WBZO01 (sample SAMN12412400, study PRJNA552823) | activated sludge metagenome | isolation source: activated sludge from anammox sidestream of wastewater treatment plant... | place: USA: North Carolina | collected 2017-09
GGAATGAAGCAGGACACTATCTCGCGCATCAAAAGCACATGGAGGTTTTGATAGCATGACCATGTATCAGATGATCCTCGGCGGCCTGGGTGTCGGCGGCAAATCTTCAACCATGGAACAAGGAGTAGCAGCAATGCACGACCAAACAACCGGAGCCGTCGCCATCAAAACAGCCAACGCCATTACGCAGGCGGCAGCCGCCGGCACCGTCTACTTCGGCCTGACTCTTAACGAGATCGGCGTCATTGTCGGTATCGCTGTCGGTGTGATTGGCCTCATAGGGCAGCTCGGGCTGACGTGGTACTACAAGCATCAGCACCTGCAGCTCGCCCGCAAGAAGCGCGCCGCCGACAACGACCAATGACCCGCGCCAGGCTCACGATCTCCGCCCTCGCCCTCTCGGCCTCCCTGCTCGTCGGGGTTGTCCTGCACGAGGGCTATCGCGACACGACGTACCTCGACAGCGTGGGCGTCCCGACAATCGGGCCGGGCCGCACCGAGGGCGTCAAGCCGGGGCAGCACACGACTGTCGAGCGCGAGCTGGTCCTGCTGCTCAACGATCTCGACTGGCGCAAGCGCGAGATCGCGGCCTGCGTGAAAGTGCCTCTCTACCAGTGGGAGCTGGACGCGGCGATGTCCCTGGCGTACAATATAGGAGTCAAGGCGTTCTGCGGCTCGACCATGGTCAAACGCTGGAATGCCGGGGACTACGCAGGCGGCTGCGCCGAGATCAAACGCTGGGTCTACGCCGGGGGCAAGAAGCTCCGCGGCCTCGTGGCCCGGCGCGAAGCGGAGTACCGCCTCTGCATGGGCCAAGACCCCGCCGCTGCTCAGTAGGCAACGGCCGATCGGTGACGCCGGGCGGCGGGGCACCAAGGAGAGAACGATGTGGCTTTGGGCGTTGAAGAACTGGACCTTGGTGGCGATCGCCGTACTGGCGCTGGCGCTCGGCGTGACTTTCAAGTTGTGGCGCGGCGAGGTGCGAGATTTCGCCGTGTTCAAGGCCCAGGTCGAAGTGCTGGGCAAGCAGGCCGAGGCGGAGAAGAAGCGCGTCGAGGCCGAGAACAAACGAATCGCGAAGGAGATGAGCGATGCTTGGGCGAAGAACCTGGAAGTGGCTCGTGACAACGCTGTGCGCAATTACGCTGCTCGGCTGCGCCGCGACGCCGGTCGCAGTGCGATGCCCGGAGCTTCCGCCGGTGCCCAAGCATCTGCTGGAGCCGGCAAAGAACAAGTGGCTACTTGCGCCCCCGACGAGCAATTCATCCGCGACGCAGCCGAAGACGCGGCCCGAGTAGAAGAGGCCCGCGAGTTTTTCCAGCGGCACAAGTTTCCAACCTATTGAGGAGAGCAGCATGGCACAAGTTACTTCGAGTCACCCCCGGCAGGACTTCAGCGTCTTCGCCAAGAACGAAGCCGTCGCTGTCGTCCAGACGGGCAACACGGCCCTGATCGAGGTCGACACGTCTTGCATCGAGAACCTCGCGGTCGAGGCGGTCGTGACTGGCCAGAACCTCGACGCCTTCGTCGTGCAAGGCAAGGTGCATCCGGAGAGCACATACGTCACCCTGGCCAGCGCAACGGCCGACTACACGACTCCGAACAGCCCGATCATCCGGGCGAGCGGGGATCTCACAGGCATCACAGCCGGCGCTACCGGTTGGTTCCTGATGGACGTCCGGCCGTTCTACAGCGTCAAGGTGCTGGCGTCAAGCGGTAACGTGGCCGGCAGCACCGTCACTGCCCGGGCGATCGGCCGGTAATAGCCTGCTTCTGGGTGTGAAAAAGCCGGGCATGCCCGGCTTTCTTGTTTCGCGAATTGCGAATCAGATGCAGCGCTTCGACTTCTCAGCCTTGAGCTGCTTCTCGGCTTCGGCGAGGGCCTGCTGCAGGATAATCAGGTGCTTGGTCACGCGCTCGATCTCTGCGTTGGTAACGACCGTACACCCGCCGTTGGCCTTGCAGAACTCGACCTCTTCGTCAGTGAAGCGGAAAGTCTTGCCATCTTCACCCACGGGCTCGATGGCGTAGGCAGTGCAGGAGGCCAGCGACAGGGTGACGGCGGCGATGAGCAGTTTGAATTGTCGCATGGTTCAGTACCCCCCCAGTGTTGATCCAGTAGAAGTAACCCGCCGGGGTGCGCTGGTGGGGCTAGAAGCGTGGCGGGTGTTGGCAGTTCACATCGTACGCTGGTTTTAGCCAGCGGTCAAGCGTCCCAATTTTGAGTACGATCGTACCAATTTTTGGAACGAAAAGAACCCGCGGGCCAAATGGGGGAGGGGAGCGGCGCGCGGGGTGACACAAGTTCATTGTACCGCATCTTCCGGCCCCTCGTCTAGCAACCAGTCGTAATCCTCCGCATCCGGATCAGGGTGCAACTCTGGCGCATAGCAGCCGTTGCAGACGAACCCCCCGGTCTCGCTGTCGTGGTGCCCGTCCCACGAGTGGGCGATCAACGCCCCACAGGCAGAACATTGGATCATCACGTATCCTTTTTTGGCTCGTGGTGCACACAGCCAAATTTAGGCCCTACGCTGAACCCGCCGCCTTCCGTGTAGCTGTAAAGAAGCATGTCCTCTTTTTCTGCGAGGGTGTACCCGTAATCTTCGTCGAGCTTCCGGTTAAGGCAGAAGCCGTGCATATCTCGATGCTCGCAAGTCTCGCAATAGTTCATCACGCCTCCAATGCATGCACTGCGCCAGACAGTGCGGCATGCTTCCCGTTGATCTGCCACGTGTCGACCTGTCCGCCGGTGAACGTGGTCCCCGCGCCGAGCACCTTCTTCTTGTCGGCGTCCATCAGCACTCCCGATGCCAGAAGTGTCTTCTTGAGCGGCGTGTAGTCGACCTGTCGCTCGGTCAGATATTTCTTCAGCGCCTTCCGGTCGATGAACAGGTGGCCAGTGTGCTGCTCGTAGCGCACGACCAGCGCGCCCATCGGCGGCTTGACGACTGTGGTGACAGACTCGTGGCTGCCCATAGACATCTCGTTGACCACCAGGCGGCCGGACATCGCCGAGTCCAGGAACTGCGCCAGCACGGTCTCGCCATCGACCTTGGACTCGACAACCTCACCGCGGTTCGATCTGATCAGCGCACAGACCCAGTGGAACAGCCGCGTGTAGGTGACGCCGAAGTCCTTGAAGCCGAGCAGGCCTAACGCCTGCGCGATCACGGCACCGTACAGGACCACCGCGCAGGTATTGACCCAGTAGCGTTCCTTGCCGCTGAACCCAACGGCTTGGCGCAGCCCCTCGACCACCTTATCGATCTCGGCCTTGAGGACTTCCTTGTCGGCCTTGACGAGGTACTGCACGTACGCCTCGCCGGCGTGGCCGAAGTTCTTCGTGACGGCGCCATAGATGTCGGTCATCTGCCGCTCGAACCACGCGATGTTTTCGACACGGTACTCCAACAGCCGCATCATCTCGGCCTCGGCGTTGTCCTTGCCGAGCGCCAGCTTGCCGACCAGCGATGCGTTGGTGCTGGCCACGCCCAGGGTCTGCCACTCCGCAGCTTCCCGCATGGTCGAGTCGGAGCGCAGCCTGGCGCGGCCGCGACCCTCGCTGACCTGATAGACGAGCTGCGACAGGTCGGCGGGCTCAATGTTGGTCAGCTCGTCCATGTAGACCGGCAGGTTGCCAAGCATGGCCATCTTCTCGATCTTGGCGTTGAGCGTGTCCTTCTTGCCGATGCGCAGGCGCTTGTACTGGCCGTAGATGGACATCATGCAGGTGGCGCTCAGCGTCTTGCCGCTGTTGGTGAAGCCCAGCATGGAGATCATGGAGCCGTCGTAGCCGGTGATGCTGAACAGGGGCGCACCGAAGCCTACGAGGAAGCTGAACAGGTGGGCCTCCAGTCCGGCCTGGTCGAGCCGATGGATGCCGTCCTGCCAGCCTTCAAGCGTGCCGCCGGTGGAGAGGCCATTGACGATGTCCGTGCTGACGCGATCCGAGACGCCAGCCGCTTGCACGCCCTCCGGGGTGTAGAGCTTGCGGCCGAGCAGGAAGCCCTCCTCCTTCCATCCCATGGAGCCGTAGAGCTTGCGTAGCTTGGTCTTGCTCTGGAGTTCTTGTAGATAGCTTGTCATATATGCCGCCATGAATTTGCTGTTTTCGGGCTTGACGGAGTTGTCCATCATGACCGTCACGAAGTCGCGCTGTGACGCCACCAGCGCCGAGCGGAAGCTGAACTCCTGCCAGCCTTCGTGGGGCAGGTGGTGGCGCACCCGCGTCGCCTCATAGCCCATGTCCATGTCCTTGCACAGCTCGACAGGGAAAAGGTCGTACGGGTAGAAGCGCACCGGCACGCCTTCGACGTCAACATAGAGCCCCGGCTGGTCCTCGGTGCCGCGCCGGAAAGGCGCCGGGGGGTTGGGTAGTTCGACCGTCTTGTCGACATTATCCTGCTTGATCGTGAGCGTCGGCGGCGCGGCTTCCTTGATCTCGATGCCGAGCTGGATGGGCGAGGTGATCTTGCCCTTGTACTTGCACCCCTTGCACGCGTCGGCGTACGTGCCTTCCAGCTTGGCGCAGGTGGTCGGCGCCATATGCTTGATCTGGTCGAGCTTGCGTTGCGTCTCCTCCTGCTTGTAGTCGGCGTGCTTGGCGCTCCACTCATGCACCTTGGCCTCGCCGTTCTCGGTGAAGGCCACGACCTGCAGGGAATGATACCACTGTGGCTCGCTGATGCCGCCGAAGTCCTTGAGCAGCTTGACTTGGGCGCAGCGCTCGGCCACGCGGTCGGCGTTGGACTTCTGGTAGCCGCCCACCGGGACGATGAGCCCGAGGGGGTTGACCTGTTGCGCCCGCGCCTCCTGCGGTGTCTCAATGTTGTGCGTCGCTGCCGCAGCCTCGATCAGCTTATGGAACGCGACGTGCTCGATCGGATCGACCAGCGACCCGCAGGTGACTGGCACGGCGCCGGGCTTGCCGTCCTTGATCTTGCGGTTGTGCGTACCCACCGGGCGCAGGACGCTAGCCTCGTCGGACGTGCGGCTTGAGTCGGCAAGCAGCCCGCAGCCGGCGGTGAGGGCCTTGAGCTGTGCGGCTGTGTGCGACCACTGCCCCGGCATTATCGGGTTGGTGAGCGGCCAGTAGACGTGCACGCCGTAGCCCGAGTTCACGATCATCGGACGTGGCAGTCCCGTCTTCACGAGGAACTGTCCGAGCGCGCCGATGGCTGCAGCCTGGGTCGGGTACTTGGGCGCCTTGCCTATCTCCGCCGGGCCGACGTCGAGATCGAGCCAGAACGCCTTGACCAGCTTGACGTTATCCTTCGTGCGGTAGTGGCGTTTGCCATCCTTGCCGGTGACGAACTCGGTCCTGTAGCCCGAGCAGGCATAGTAGACGTTCTGCGCCTGCTCCGCGTCAAGGTACGTGATCCGCTGGGCGAGTTCTCCGGTTGTTTGGCAAGCGTAGTGTTTGAACCCGTGGCCGTTGGGCGACGGGACAGCGGCGAAGTACCAGCAGCCCTCGGGCAGGATGGCCCGGAGGAAGTCATGGGTGTCCAATGGTCTAGCCCTTGGGCTTAGCCAGATCGTGCAGGGCCTGCTTCATCTTGAGCAGGCGTTCTTTACGCTGCGCCGGGTTCTTCGACAGCGGCAGCAGGCGTTTGTCCATGGCGCCGAGCAGGCCACGGGTGTAGAGCTGCTCGCGCAGCACGACAGTGCGCTGCAGCGGCGCGGACGTGCCCGAGTACCACGCGTAGATCGTCTGGCGCGACACGCCGTAGATGTCGGCCAGCTCGGTCTTGGTCAGGCCCGAGTCATCGAAGACCCGGGCGAAAGCTTCACGGTTGAACATTGTCGTCTCCTTTTGGTGGCCGCCCTCCGCATGGGCGCCATCTGATCAAACCAGCAATCGCGCCTTGGTGCCGGTCGTTGCGCCGGTGCGGTCATCATGCTGGCCGAAGGGCGGCCACCAAAAAGCGGGACAGCCACGAGGGCAGCCGTCCCGCAACCAAGCTTACGCCGTGGGCGTCTGCATGGCGCTGCGCAGCAGAGCATCGAGATCCCCGCCGAGGTCGGCCGGTGCAGCGTTCGCGAAGCTCTGCGCCGGAGCGGCAGGAGCCGGAGCAGCGGGCGCCGCAGCCGGGGCCGCATCAGCCGGCTTGGCCGCCGGACGGCCGCGGCGCTTGCCGGTGGCTTGGGCTGCCGGAGTCTCAGCTTGGATAGCGGCAGCGCCCGGCGCCGGCTTGCCTGCCAGCGTGGCGTACACGGCCTTGCCGGCGTCAGAGTCGATACCGCCGGAGGCATCCACCGCGAGCTTCACGTGCGGGGGCAGGCCCTCGAACGGGTCAGCCGGCTTGGGCGGCTCGGCAGCAGGCGCCGGGGCGGTAGGCTTGAACTGGGCGAGCAGGGCCGCGCCGCCGGGCGAGTCGGGGCCGCCAACCGCCTCGATGGCCGCGGCGATCTGGTCGGTCAGGCCGTTCTTCCACTCGGGCTTCGCCTCAGCGGGTGCCGGGGCAGGAGCGGCCGGGGCGGCAGGAGCCGGCGGAGCAGCGGGCGCGGGGGCCGGAGCCGGGGCGGCGGGCTGGGCGGGCGTGGCCGGAGCAGCCGCACGGGGCGCCTGCGGGGCCGACTTCCTCGGGCTGGCGATCAGGCGCACGTCATCCTCGGTCTCGCGCTGGCGCACGATAGCCAGCTCTTCCGGGGTGAGGTAGCGACCGAACTTGAACTGCAGCTTCGGGAACGTGACCGTCGGGTCGAACTGGATCTTGGTGACGCACGTGCTGATCTCGACCCCCTTGCTGTCGAGCAGGCGCACATACTCGGCCCACGGTTTGAGAGAGGCCGGCGTAATGGTGAATGCGATGGCCTTGCTCTCGTCCAGCTCGGCGACCGGCAGGATCACCAGGCGCTTGTTGTCCGAGCACGCCTTGATCTGCTTGCCTTGCTCGGAGATCTTGCTGCCCCATTGGTTCTGCGGGCAGTCGGCGCAGTTGGTGTACTGCGGCGTCGCGACGTGCGGGTCGGGCGTGATGCCATCATCGGACGAGCAGTCCGGCTCACCGGCGTCGCCCTCGGCCCACTTGTCCTTGTAGAAGATCTTCGAGATGCCCGGGTTGAACCCGACGACTGCCACTTCGAGCTGCATGGCGGGCAGCTCCGGGTTGTTCGGGTCGGTCAGGAGGATCTTGTCATCCCCGTCGATCATGTGGAACTTGGCGCCGCCGATCGAGATGCGCGGGAAGCCGCCAGCCTTGATGCCGCCCATGGCCGCCAGGTTGCGAGCGCGGGCCGCATCGGTCGAGGTCTGCAGGTAAGACGGAATTTCAGGAATCACTGCGAGTGCTGTGCTCATGCTTCATTGCTCCTTGTGGTTGAGAGGGTTACTTGCTCCGGCGGATCTGGATCACTTTCATCGAGGTCCAGTTGACGCCGGGCGGCAGTTCGTTGTGGGCGTCAAGGTACTCCTTGACGTTGGTCTTGTTGGCCGCGACATTGAGCAGCGGCCACGCGTCCTTCTCGCGGACGAAGGACATGAACGCTTCCTTATTGGCGACGCTGCAGCCATTCTGGGTCGTGACGAACGCGGTGCCGGCGGCGCAGCCAAACGATGTCTGGCCTGTCGTGTTGGCCAGCCCCATCAGGTAAGCCTCGATGCCCTCCTGCGCCTGCTTGAAGCCGGCGACCTTGGACTCGTACGCCGCCTTCGCTGCGTCGATCGCATCACGCAGCTCGATGTACTTCGCGATGATGGCTTCGACGTTGGGCGCCGTTGCCGCTTGCTCACTCATGGTTGAATCCCCCGTGGTTGATGGAACGTATTGCGCATTCTGCCTGATCTACTTTTGCTTGTCAAGCTCTTTACTACGAATTTTTTGCAGCCACTGGAAAACATCCTTGCTCAACTCGGACCCGCCATGGCGATCGGGATGCACGAGTTGCAACAACTGTCGCAGTCTTTGCTGCGTAAGAGTCACCAGTATATCACTGTTCGCGGCGGGCGTTGTAGGCGCCCCCCATGTGGCTGTCCGGCGTTTCATCCCAGCGTCCCCTCCTTTGCCATCGCCAGCAGCACGCCCTGGGTGCGGCCACGCTCGCGCAGTCGCGCATAGATGCGTCGCTCGATCTCCGTGCCGGCGATGTGGATGATGTACTGATTGTTCTTCTGCCCCGAGCGGGTGATGCGGCCGTTGGCCTGCTCGTAGATGTCGTTGCTCCACTCGGGGCCGTACCACACAATCGTATTGGCCTCCGTCAGGGTGAGCCCGTGGCTCATCGTGCCGGCGTCGGCAAGCAGCACGCGCAGCGCGGGGTCCTTCTGGAACTCCAGGAAGATCGTTGCCCGCTGGCTCTTGGACACGCCGCCGTGCACCATAGCGCACTTGAAGTCCTCGCTCATCTCGCGGTAGAGCATCTCAAGCGGAGCGCGGAACGGCACGAACACGATGACCTTGTTGGTTGCCTGCTCAATGATCTCGCGGAGTAGCTGCACGCGCGGCGCCGCGTCGACGGCGCGTTCGTGGCCCTCTTTGTCATACACGACGCCGCAGGCGATCTGCAGGAGCTTGCCAGCTTTGACTCCCTCATTGACCGCCGTGACCTTACCGCCTTGGATCTCGGTGAACAGCTCCTTCGAGATCTCCTTGTAGTGCCGCTTCTGCTCGGCGGTCAGCTCGCACTCGCGGGTGACATACATGCACGGCGGCAGGTCGAAGCACTGGTCGCGCTCGAAGCGGACGGCCGGCTGCATGACCTGATGGACGATCTTGGCGGCCTCGCGGCGCGGCACCCAGATGTACTCGGTCATCTGCTGCATGACCTGCTGGCGGAAGGCGGAGAAGTATTCAGGCGCCCGGTCAGGCGTGACGAGCTTGACCTGCCCGTACGCATCTGCCGGGCTGTTGGGCGTCGGCGTGCCGGTGAGGCCCCACACCCACATGGCCGGCTTGAGCAGCTTGTTGAGAATACGCCACCGGTTGGTCTGCGAGTTGCGGTAGACCGCCAGCTCGTCGATGATCACGAGGTCGATGTCATCCCGCAGGAACCGCGCGTCGACCAGCTTCTTGGCGCCCTTGACCTGGCGATAGATCATCTCGGCGATGATGTCCACCGCGTCATGGTTGATCACGTAGAAGTCGAACGCGTTGTTGGCGAACAGCCGCTTGCGCTTCTCCGCCGTGCCGTGCAGCACCGCGATGCTGCGATGGCCGAAGTGGTTGAACACCTCGTCGCTCCACACGCGGTCGAGCGTGGACAGGGGCGACAGGATAAGCGCCTTGCGTATCATGCCGACGCTCATGAGGTAGTCGGCTGCCCACAGCGCGGCAACCGACTTGCCGGTGCCGATCTCATTGAGCACGTACGCCCGGTGATTGAGCGTGCAGAAGGCCGAGGTCTCGATCTGATTGGCGAACGGCGCCGGGATCTTGCTGATGTCACGCGGCCAGTCGTAGTACGTGCCGATAGGCGACGGTACGGGGATGCCGATGTGGCGTAGCTGGATCGCCTCGCGCACGTTGAACGGAACGGCCCACAGCCGCTTGCCGTCGATGTCGAGCGGTCGGGCTGTTGGAATGCGAACCGGGAAACTTTCGTCTCCCGGCACGATGATCGCCCGGTGTTCTTTACTGACGAGGAAGGTCATCGCAAATAAGGAACGAGCCTACCCCAACCTTGGTTGCGCTCCCGGCCGAGAGTGATCACGACTACGAAGTCGCGCTCCATCGCGCCGGATATAAGTGCGTCTTCCTTGATCGCGTGAGCCATCTGCCCGCAACGTGCAGCGAGCTGGCCTTCTCGGGCAACGGGGTCGGACAGGCTACAAATCGCGTGATACATTTCGGCGAGTGTGCTCACTCCTCCCTCCCGTTGATCGCCCGCATCTTCTCCGCGTGGTCGAGCCACTCCTGGCAGTCGACGCAGCGCACACGCCCCATCTGGATACGAACCACGTGAAGCTCGATCTCGCAGTCGACGCAATGCACGCCATCGAAGTCGGGATGCTGCTCGGGGGCGACCTTGAGGCGTTGGTTGTGCAGCGAGACTTCCTGATGAAGCTCGTTGACCGCCTGCGCGTCGTCGATGTAATCAGCCATTGTCTTTTCCGGTGATGCGCTGCGTGAGGAGATGATGCCAATGCTCGGCCGAAAGAGGGTGCTCGGGCAAGTCGGTTAGCGCGATACGTAAAATTGCCGCATCATCTTCGCCGTCGACCAGCATGGCGATTCCGCCTGCGTCGATGATGCCACGGAGCTGGTCAACCTGCTGCCCAGTGGCGCCTGCGTTCTTTTCACCGCGCCGGCCAGGGCGCTTGGCTTCGACCGCGACGAACAGGCCGACAACGGAACCGACCATCTCCGGCGTGATCCGAACCGGCATACAACCAACCCGATCAGGGATGCCATGTGCGCCCATGCCAGTCTGGATGGGGGCATATGACCAAGCGAGACGATCGTCGAAAACCTTCTTAACAAGTTTCTTGACGTCGTTCTCGGTCTCGACCATCTTCTTAACCACGCTCTTCCTCCCTCTTCTCATGCCGCGCTCGCCATACCGCCTCGTCTGTCGGCGACCTCACTCCGCGAACGGCAGTTGTTTCGACATTATACAACTTTTGCGTCACCGGGTCACGGCGTCGTTCGAGCAGCCGGACGAACGTGACCTCGGGGTAGGCGCAGCGTCCGGCCCGGGCCTGCTCGCGCTTGAACTCGGGCAGGCAATCGGTACAGTAGTGATCGAGCGGGCGGCCAGGAAGTGCGCCGGCCATCTCGTTGAGGCGGTTCCACTCGGCCCAGTCGCCGCGCCAGCATTTAGGCACGCCCTGCATAGTGCCTCCCCCTGACTGGCGGGATTACTATCCCGTCCAGGAAACTGCTAGTAACTCGTCGCTCGCCGTCGAGCAGGAAGTGCAGCACCTCGCCGTTGGCTTTGGTCGCCTTCGACGCGAGCCCGGCGACGTAACCCGCCGCCTGCAGGTTGGCCAAGGTAGCGCGGGCGATCACCCCGTCGGCGTCGCAGTAGTCGACCTCATGGCCGTCCTTGCAAAGCACCTCGAAGCAGCGGTCGCCGAGGACCAGCACAACCACGTCGCTCACCCGCGATACCTTTCCGCAGCCTCGGGGCACTTGCCGTACTTGTTGACCGTGCACCAGCCGCACTTGCCTGGCCCCGGCTTGGCGGGCCATGCGTCCATGACGTAGGCTTCCTGCATCTTGGCAGGCTCTTGCAACAACTCCTCCCACATGCGAGGCAGCTCCTCACGTTTGTAGTATTTCACGTCGGGTACACCGTCCTTGAGCCACAGGTAGGCCGAGGCGACGACGTTGACGTCGGGGTAGTGCTGGAACACAACGGCCGCCGTGAGCTTGAGCTGCTCGCCGTCGAAGCTCATCTTTCCAGTTTTCCAATCTCCCACGAAGCAGAACGGCGGAGCGAGCTTCATCACATCGACAACCGCGCGGACGTATGCGTCCTTGGCGAAGTAGCCTGTCGGCGTCAGCTTCTCGTTGAGCGTGAGCTTGATCTCGGCGAAAGTCTGCCCGGGCATGGCGGCGATCGCAGCGGCGATGCCCTCGTGCTTGCGGAACTCTGGCGGTAACGGCTCGTTGGTGGCGAGGCGAAGCTCCAGCGCCTTGTGGCACCGCTCGCCGTACTTCATCTGCTCGGACTGCTCGAAGGGCACGTCCTTCTTGATGTTGAAATGCCAGAACTGCTTCCGGCACTTCTTGAACGTCTCGATGCGCGAGTGCGACCACGCGAGCAGGGGTTTGGTGGCGGTCATGCGACTTCCCCCACCCGGCGCATGCAATTCTGCAGCGTCCGCGCTTGGGCCTCTGCGTCGGCAAGCGCGTCGTGCGCGACCACTGGCTTTACCCAGTCGGTCTCGATCCCGAACTCGGACATGACCGTGCGAAAACAGCGGACGTTGCGGTAGCCCCACGGCGTACGCATGCCCGCGTCGAGGTACGCCTGTTCAAGGATCGAGATGTCGAAGTTGGCCCCGTTGCCCCACACATAGGGAACGCCAGGGAGTGACTTCATCCATGCGGAGAGCGCATGCAACGCTACCGCGACAGGAAGGCCCGATGTGCACTTCTGTCGAACCTGCTTGCGTGCTTCGTCGCCCTGCTGCATCCACCACAGGATCGTGCTCGCGGTAGGCCGGCGACCGCTGGCCATCGAGTCTTCCAGTGAGATGCCTTCGTGAAAGGTTGCGCCGAGACCATCCCCGGACGCCCGGAATGCGACGGCGCCGATAGACAGGATGGGCGCATTGGTGCCGATCCCCATTGTTTCGATGTCGATCATTACGTCGACGCGTTGTTCGCTCATACTTTCCCCCATTGTATCCACGGCTGGTCGGTGACGCTCTTCTTGCCATCCACCTGCACGGGCATGTGGAACGTGATGCCGCGCTCGGGGTGGGTGATCCACAACGCTTGGCGCGGCGGCTCGAAGCCGTAGTTGTTGTTGTATGCGTACTCATTGTAGCCGATCAGCGACCCGTTGACAATGAATTTCTGCGTCTGCATGAGTTGGTGCCAGTGGCCCATTACGATCGTGTCGTAGTCAGCGTTGATCTGCATGTTGCGCGCCCGCTTGCGGTGGTCGCCCCGGACGATGGGACCGAGCGGCCCGATAAGCGCGTCGCCGCCACGGAATTGGTCGCCGTGGGTGAGCAGGTAACGATGCCCGTAAACCGAATACAGCGCGTCGGCGCCATCGGGGATGTAGAACGTGACGCGGGCATCGCCCTCGAATCGCTTGGCGAGGAAGGTGTAGAGCAGCCAGTCGAAGCTGGTGAAGTTGCGGCCCTTGGCGCGCATCTTCTTGGTGTTCCCGGATATAACAGCTTTCCCGTTACGCCTGACGACGACTAGCCCCGTACTTACGCGCGGGCACCAGATGGGGCCGTTGTACTGTATCACACGGGACTCACTCATGCTTCTATACGGGGTTTTTGTGACACCGAGCTTACGCGCCGTACCACAGTAGCCGCTATCCCCGACGGGCGAGGTATATCGCTCACCGAGGCTAGTGGAGTAACCGATCTTGAACGCAACTTCCTGCATGCCGTCGAGAAGTTCATCAGAGGCGCTGGTGTATCCTCCAGATGAGCCGCCTCTTTTTTCCCAACAGCCGTCACCGTCCATGGCAGCGTCGAAAAACGCAGCCAGGAGGTTCTTCGGCCAATTTTTCAGCCACGCCGGTAGCCGTTTGTTCTTTGCTCCTTTCCCGAACTCGGAGTTTAAAAACCTGGCTAGACCTGAACACCCAATGCGGATCATGTTCCATCGAAGTTTTGGCTCAAAGCCAAGCTCGGCCAGCAACAGAGCAACCCGGGCGTACTTTTCGGGGTTCATTTCAGCACTCTGACTGATCGTTATCCTGCTGTCGTCTGAACATCCTTCCGACACGTACCACCCAAAAAATTCTGCCCACTTCTCATTGGGCTCGATGATCATTTCATCAGTGCGCTCCGTGGCCGGGACTGTAATCGCCGGCGCGTCGCCAACCCACCCGTTAATCGCGCACTGCGCGGCCCACACGTCCCCCCACTTCCGCTCTGATGCTTTGCGCTCAGAGAATGGATACTCGTAGGCTTTGGGACCGCTCTTCAGGTCGTGCTTTGCGCTAGGTGCCTTGACCCAAAGGGTGTGTTCGGGGGTAACGAGCAGACTCACCCCCTTAGACTCGACGGAAATCATGTCTCCACGATAGGCGGGGTCGTAAAACCACCCATCAGATTTTTCAAACCTGATAGTGTCGCTTTCTGGCACATACGCCGCAATCTCGTCGTTGTCTTGATCTATTGCGTCAATCTTCAGCCACCCCCTGCTGGTTAGTATCTCCGTTTCGGCGTCATAGCAATTCCGCCCGTGATTCCCGCCGACACAGGGCACGAACACACGTCCGAACTTGTCCGCCAGGGTCTCGATGCACCACGCGAGCACACCCCAGAGGTCGACCACCGTGGGCATCACCTCGCGTTCGTTGGTGGCCACCAGCTCCTCGTGAATGTCGCCCGTGATCATGTCGCCGCCGAGGGCGAAGACGATGCCGGGGTATGACGGATTGACCATGTGGTTGTTGAGCAGGTCGACCGTGTTGTTGATCATCCGCTTGGCCCGGTCGTGCGCGGTCTTGAGACTATACTCATTGACCCCGCCGATCTGCGCCGGGTCGACTACCTCGCCCCAGTGCCAGTCGGAGGCAAGCAGTGTGGGCACGCCGGGGGCGCTCTTCGGCGCTTTGTTGTTGAGCAGCCACGTCGGTACGCGCACCGGCTGCTCGGCCAGCTTGATGATCTTCTCGCGGATGTACTTGGCGTCGAGCGTCTCGCGATTGAAGCTGGCGATCTGCGCCTTCAGCGTGCGGATCTCGTCCTTGAGTTCGACCGTGGTGCTGACCTCGTGGGGCGTCTCGGCTGGCATGCTGAGCTTGGCCGTTCGCACCCGGCTCTGGAACGTGGTGCGCGGCACGTTGGCCATCTGGGAAGCGAGCGTAAGGTTCCCGTTGGCCTTCTTCAGCAGGGCGAGCGTCTCGGCTCGCAGGGCGTCGCTCATCGGTGCGTTGGCCATTAGCAGCTCCCTTCGTAGATGACCGGGTTGATCGTGATGGCATACTGCTCACCGCTGGCGTAACCGGGCCAGTCTTCCATCTTCGTCGGGCGGAACTCTTCACTGCCGCAGGCCATGCAGCCGATGTAGTGGTCGATCGTTGCGTGATGGTTGCCGTACATCTCCTGGTGCTCAGGAGGCATCTTGTCGTAGGCGGCGTTGAACTGGTCGACTTCGCGCTGCGCGTGCTCGCGGCTGTATGCTTTGTGAATCCAGCCGCACTTCTGACACGTCACGTAGTCGGGCACGCCGAGTTCGAGGCGTGTGCCTTCCGGGCTGCTGAGCATGAGGCTCGCCGCGGTGCGGAGCTGTGCGGTTGTCCCGTTGTTGTGGATCACCCGGTCATCCGGCAGGATGTCGAGGCCCTTCTCGGATACGTAGTCCTGCTGCGACGCACCGGTGTCCTTGCGCCGGAGGTGCCAGATAACACCGTTGAGCCTCTCGATGAACGCGCGCTCGTTGGGGAAGCGCACGCTCGTGTTGACCAAGCCGGCGTGCTGTTCGCCGTCGTCCTTGGTCACGTCGAGCCACGCCTGCACCCACGAGGCGGTTTTCTTGATCCAGTATTCCGGATCTTGCGCCCGGCGGTAGTCCGTGCCCCAGCGCTGGAGCACCCAGCGGGGGGAGAATTCGTGCTCCCACATCGGCAAGGTGTCGAGCATGATGGCCCGGAAGGACTCATCGGCGCAATAGCGCGCCTGCAACCGCACATGGGATAACTCCTTCGTCTCCCGGCGCTGAAGCTCTTCGATCGGCACACGGAACGCCTCGGACACTTCGCGGTAGAGCGCGTCCGAAAAGCTGAACTTGGTGAAGCCGTGCGTCTCGACGAGGTAGTCGGCGACGGTGTCCTTGCCTACGCCGGCCGGGCCGGAGAGTCCGATGAGCATCATTTGAATTGTCCTTTTGTTAAGTGATAAAAATGCTGGTGAAGGGTGTCGCGCACGATATCGTCGGCTTTGGCATAAACAAGGGGCCAGTATGTGAAATCGTCGGGGTCTACGAAATCCGTATCCGGCGGCAACTCGACGCCAGCAAGAATCGGCCACGCTTCGTGGTCCTCCGGCATCAGCCACCGCTTCTCAAGGCCAAGCGCCACGAGGTCGGCGTGCTTGACCTCCGGCGAGAGTTTGACCGGCAGGCCATACTTCTCACGGATGACAGCCTCGATCCGATGCTCGATCTCGCGGAAGGCCGTGCAACCCATCTCCGCAAGCGCGGCCTTGAATGGCGTGCCGATGTCGCCGGTATATGCTTCAGCCGCGTCGTGCATCAGCGCCTCGAAGCGGAACTCGGACGGCACGAGGCTCATGACCAGCAGGCTGTGTTGCCCTACGGTGTAGGATTCGTTGCAGTGCCCCGTGAACCGGCAGAGCTTGGAGATCGCGGCGAAGATGTCGCGCTGGTCTACCTGCTCCGGCTTCGGGTCGAGCAAGTCAAAGTGCTTGCCGCTGGCGGTGAGCATGTAGGGCTTGGTCATTTGGTATCCTTCGTCGCCAGCCACGCCATCGAGAACGCGGCCATCACCATGAAGTGCTCGTAAGGCAGCGACACGAACGGCGCCCGGCCTTGATTGGCCATCTGCCCCATGCGCAGGATGTCCGGTGCCATGGCGCGGAGCGTCGGTTCCAGCTTGTCGAGTTGTTCGGCGGGGGTCATCAGTGAAACGCCGTGAAGGCGGCCTCCTGGCAGCCGCGCAGGAAGTTCTCGCTCTGCGCGGAGCCGGGCTTGTAGGGGTTGAACGTGAAGCCCTCGGGGCAGCCGAGGTCGGCCATGGCACGGCCGAGTTGCATGGCTGTCTTGCCTTCGAGTTGTGTGGCGGGTAGTTCGAGGATCACCGCCGGCCACTGTGCTGAAAGTTGTTGCCGGTGAGGGCAAGAAAGAGGCCGAGCGCGGCAAGCCAGCCGACCGAGGCCACCACGCAGCCAAATCCGATCAGCCCCACCACGAGCCCGATGATGTCGTCTATTTGACGTTCCGTAAGCACAGCGCGTTCTCCTTTCGACAAAATGTATTCGGCATCATATCAGTCTGCCGCGTAGCTGTCAACCATTATTTCGTCTCAGCCAACGTCATGCCGAATCCGCCCTCTGCATCAAGCGGCAGGCCCGGTGCCCACGCGGGCGGCGTTGCGATGGCCTGCAGCAGGCGCTGCGACCAGTAAGGCGCCTCAGCCTCGGGCGCCAGGCCGATGATGGCGTCGTGCTCCATCGATACGACCTTGAGGCCCTCCTTATGCAGCGTCCGCATGGCATCGGACACGATGATGCGGCAACACGCCTGCACCCAGTTCTCGGTCAGCACACCGCCGTGCAGCCGGGCGACCTTGCCACGCTTGGCAAGGTAGGCATAGCCGTCCTCGGTCTTGCGCAGGCCGTGATAGTGCATGACCATGCCGGAGGGGAGCTGGATGCCGCCATCGACCAACTTCAGCAGCCCGTGCAGACCAAACTCGCCTTGCACGCCAGCCAGCATCATCTCGATGATCTTGCCCATGAATTTCCAGTTGGCGGCGATGCGCGAGTTCTTGCTGCGATACACGTCGACAATGTAGTTGGCGACGGCGAAATGGATCAGCCGCTCGGACAGCGGTAGCCGGCTCGGTATGGCGGCGATCCGCTCGACGTTCTTCGGGTTGGCAAGGAACGGGCGCGGATCAATCCGCAGCTTGTGCAGGTCATCGCGCGTGAACACGATGGGCGGTGCGCCATTGGCACCTTTGGCTACCTCGGCGCCGAACTTCAAGCCCCCCATGTGGTAGACCAGACCCAGGACCGCTGCCTTCGCGACATGCCCTGGTAACTCGTCGTCGGGGTTCTTCTTCCGGTCGATCGGGCGCTGATATATCTCGCTGCCGAACAGCGAGTACACGTCCTGCTTGTCGCGGAAGGCATCGACAAGCCAGTCCTCTCCACTCCACCACGCGTTGAACCGCGCTTCGATCTGCGACGCGTCGCCGCCGATCACGCGCATGCCTTCGGGCGCGCGCACGGCTTTGCGGATGGTTCCCTTGCGTGGGTTTTTCTTGTTCGTCCGCTCGAAGTTCTGCCAATTAACCTTATCCGCACCGGACCAGCGTAGTGTGTGCGCTCCGCCGTACTTGATGTAGACCGGCAGCGGTCGGCCGCCCGCACCCATGGCCAGCATACGCTCCGTGCGCGACTGGTTGCCCGTCGACTTGACCGCGATACGCGCCTCGCACAGCCAGCGAATCTCATCGTCCTCGTGCTCCAGCAGCTCCTGCATGCCGGGGTCCGTCTTGGCGAAGGCGTAGATCGTCTTGCCCTTCGGGTTCAATTTGACAGGAGGCTCGACGCCATAACCCCTGAGCAACTCAGCGAATTTGTCGCTGCTGCTCAGTTCTTTCTTCCCGATGCCGCTTCGCGTCAGAAGGTCTTCCTTCCGCTGCGTCTCGTATTGCAAGTACTCGCGCAGCATCGGCTCGTCGAGCACGAGCGCGGGCTCGGTGAACATCCGAACGGTGATGTCGATCAGGTCAAGCTCGGAGCGCGGGAACAGCGGCGCCAGCTTTTGATAGACTCCGAACGCGCCGTCGCAGTCGTTCAGGCAGTACGCCCCGTAACGCTGCCACTCCTCGGGGGTGAAGTCGACCCGCCGCTTGCCCTTGGCATTGATGACCTCGGTGCCCTTGACGCCGACGCCGTAGCGCAGCATCAAGGCTTCCAAGCTGTTGCTCGCGGCCGAGCCATGAATCGCCCGGGCCATGCTGAGGGTGTCGAGCCAGTACCCGGGGCGCACACCGTAATGGTGCGACAGGATCAGCCCATCGAAGTGCGCATGATGCGCGAGCACCGCCGCTTGCGACCAGTCGTACTGCGCTGCGAAACGGCGGAACTGCGCCTCTTCCATCCAGACGCGCTGTCCGGTTTGCGGGAAGGTCAGCCCGACGCCGATGACCTCGAAGCGCGGGTCGCGGACGTACGCCTCGGTCGTCATGGACGACAATGAGAAGTCGGAGGCGTAGTAAGACTCGAAGTCGAGAACTAGGAGTTGCATACCACGTCGAATGTGAAAATGTCGTTGTCAGTCCATGCGGGACCGAGGTCGTTGAAGCAATTCGCGGCGATGCCGAACGCGGGCGTGATCTTGCGCCACAGCTTACCGTGTTTCCACCGGTATCGCGCCCCAAGCAGCGGGCGGTTACGCTCCGGATGGTCCGGCGGAAGTTCATGCAGCATGCAACAACCCCACATAGTATGCCGTGTCCCCATCCCGCGAGGTCGGCCCTGTCACCGACGAAATCCGCAGCACCGTCTCGCCATAGCGACAGTACCGCTTGAAGTACGCCAACCGGGCCCTCGCTCGCGGGCTCAGCTTCCGATACTGCTCGTCGAAGTACGGCTCCATTGTGATAGCCCGACCGATCGGTCGGTACGGGCGTCCATACCAATGGCGCCACAGCACGTACTTGATCCACTCCAAGCCCTGCCATATCGCCCGTGGCACCGACTTGTTCGCGCCATAGTCATAGACGACACAGCGGTGCCCGAGCGCGGCCGAGAGCATGAAGTCATCCGATAGCTGCATGAGAATGTCCTCCCAGCGCTTCTGCTCGCAGGCGGTAGACTGAATACGGACGAACCGCACGTCGGTCAGGCCGTAGTCCTCGATGGCCTGGATGCCGTTCGTCAGGTTGATGAAGTGCCGGGTGATCATGCCCCATACCCCCTCAGTTTCGCAATCACGTCCGCCCAGCGGTAGCGATGTATGGCTGTCATGCGCAGCCACATCTCCAGGTCGGACCCCGGTGTGATGTTCCACGGATTGACCCAGTAGAACTGGCAGTGTTCCTTGATCGTCGGCCGGCGCCCGAGGACGCCGACCTGTGCGGCGGTCAATGCGTCGGCGCACTGACTCACTCCGTCGAGGGCGACCACGCCGCCTTGTAGCGCGAATGTCGGGCCTTCCGTCTTAAGCAGCCCGGCACCTGCTTGGATGGCGTCGCTTAGTTTCAAAGCCTGATCCCCCGCGCTTCCGCCAACTCGGCGATCATCCCCGCCTCGTACTTTGCATACTTCTGCAACAAGCCAAGGTGTCGCCGGATGAACGCATCATTATGCCAGCGATGCCCCAGCGCGTGTGTGACCTCGTGGATCAAGATCAGCGCGTTCCGTTGCCCCCGGGCCAGTTCGATCTTGGAGTGTCCTTCACAGAAGGACACAAAGCCGTCACGATACCACATGCCCTTGCCGAACACAAGCTCGGGCGTCGACTTCCCGGCGGGGGACTCGTGCCCCCAGATCTCGACCAGCAGCCGCCGCAGGAAGTGAATCGTCCGCCGCCGCGTGGCCCACGCGTTACAACTCAACACGCCGGCCTCGGCGTTGATCAACCACTTGGTCCCTCCTGCCCGGCGGTGATGAATTGCCATGGTGTTTTAGGCCGCGCTATTTCGCGTTAAGTTGTTGGGCGCATAAGCTATTAGTTGCTCGCCTTCGCCTGTTGATGCCGAGCGTTTTAGGCTCTCTATTTCACGTTGGGGGCTTGAGGATGTCATCCCAATCGTGCGCGCTTTTGTGGGGATTTCTTGCACTCTCGGCATCGTAGTCCGCCTGCATCTGCTCAGGTGTCCTACGGCAGAGCTTGCATTTCCATGTCCTACAAACATGCACAATCTCAGCGACCGATAACCTTTCCTCGTTCGGTATTGCTTTGCCGTCATCACGACCGCAATCTATGCAAATCATTTTCTACTCCAAAAAGTCGGTGCTGACGGGACGGCGACCCCCCAACCCGTCAGTGCAGGCGACCTGCCGGCGCTGGTCGTCGTCTGCGAAGTCGCCGCTAAATTCGGTGTTCGTCCAAACTTTCATCTCGCTCTCCGTAACATTGACGCCTAACCCTACAGGCGAGCCTGCCGCAATAGGCGCCGACGGTTAATCAATCTCCCGAACCTGCCATCGCCAACAGCTCCTGCCGAACTTCTGAGGCAGGCAGATGCATCAGCCTCACGTCTCGGCAGTCGTACAGCAGGTCGTCAATCGGCGCCGGTTCGCCGCGGATGCAACCATCGACGAAGCGCATCAGCTTCGCAGCGTTCGCTTCGACGACAGCTTGGGCGCGTTGCTGCTGCGCAAGCTCGCGCTTGTGATAAGCGGACACTTCGACCATGCCGCCGAGGGCGAGCCAGATGCCGAGGAGTGCGGCTGTTGCGCGGGCAACGGTCACGCGGGAGCCTGCTCGGACCCGGCGATCTCATCAAGAAACTCCTCCGCCTTCGCGGCGGCGCCGAGCAGGCCGCGCCGGGCGAGCTTCTTGAGCGCGCGGTAGATGCCCTTCGGCTCGGTCGCCCGCAGCCGGCCAGGCTTGCTGTTCGGCACGAGGTCAAACGCAGGGCGGAACTGTTCGGCATCGAGCAGCCCTGGTATGCCCTCAATGGGCTTGCCGTAGTTCGGGTTCGCCTCCATCACCATGATGGGCTGCCGGCCGGCGCCGAGGGTCAGCTTCCTGACCTTGGTCTCGATCTTGGTATGCTTCACGTCACCGGGCCGCTGGATGTAGCACGTCTTGACCGCCTCGTGCGTCTCGAAACGCGGGTGCTTGACGAATCGCGCGACGCCGGGAAAATCCATGGCGCCTGGTGTGGCTGTTTGGTTGCGATAGCCCGCCGCTTGCCGTAAGGCTTTTGCTTTCTTGCCGTTCATGTTCAGTCCTCCGTGTGGTATGTGAGCCACTCGCCAATATTGTCGGCGACGACTGTGCCATCCTCGAACCCGTCGAGCATTAGCCGCCACGCAAAGCCGGCCAGCATGAACGGAAAGGCGAGGAGGGCGAAGAATATCAGGATGATCCAAGCGAGCAGCTTCATTCGTCGTCCTCCTCAAAGTCGCCCAGGTCCAGATCGGCAGGCGGGTCGTACCGGCCGCCATCGCCGTGATGGCTGGCCACTGGCTTGTAAGCATCAAGCGGAAGGGCCGGGTCGATCTCTTCTGCTCGCAGGTATTCGTCGATCATGCAGGTCATGATTTACCTCCAAATTGCAGGGCTTGGGCGACCTCGGGCGGGAGGTCGGTGAGGGGCACGCCGCGAAATACCACTCCCATCGGCATATTCCAAAAGCTGTGTTCCTCGACGCAAACATACACGCCGACCACATCGCCGGGATGTACTTCCGCCCTGTCTAGCGCAGCGACAAGCTCGCCTGGCTTCGACTGCTTAGGCGTCTTGCTCCGCCCGTCGGGCCACATCGAGGCGGAGAACAGCCCCTTGATCTTGCTGACGGCCTGTTGAGCTGTTTCGCGTTCGGTTTGCCAGTTGCGCGCTAGATTGCGGACGCGAGACACAGCCGTGTCGAGGTCATGCTCCTGCTTCATTTGCGCTCGGTCACGCAACAGGCTAAGCCGCCGCTCGATAGCCATAGGCTCGCGCAGGTGCTGCGAGGCGATCTCCTTGGTGAGGTATCGGCCGGACTCGTATGCCCGGACCAGCGCCTGGTCCTCTTCCGGCGACCAGTCCGCGCCCTTGCGGGGGTAGCGGCCCATCCAGTCATAGACAAGTCGGACACGTGCCAGGCGAAGCTTTTCGGCGCTCATGCCCGCTCCTTCCGTTCGAGCATAAGCAATCGTGTCGCGGCTGTACGCAGCGCCCACACAACGGCGGCATCCTCGAAGTCCTCGGGGCGTTTATCCGGTGCTTTGGCTATCTGGCGTGCTTGGGCCCGCAGTATCTCCGCTAACCGCTTGGTAGTCGGGGTCTGGGCGCTCATGCCCCCCTCCCCAGCGGTACGAGAATGTCCAGCGCGTAGTCAAGCGGCACGCCCTGCTTCTTGAGGTTCCGCGCCGCTTGGAGCGTGCCCTGCTCGGCTTGCTGCTTCCTGGCCTTGCGCATCAGCCAGTAGCCGACCGTTTGACTCGTTTGGAAATCGTAGGCTTGGCGGTTCATTTGGCCGATTCATCCACGTTGGGCAGGTCGTACGGCTCAAGCCCCGAGCCGCAGCAGTCATCGCAGCCGAGCAGGCCGCCGTCGCACTTATCGACCGGCACAGGCTCGGGCAGCGGGCCGATCGGGGCCGGGATGTCCCCGAGGGCGACGCCGTGCTTCTCGCAAATTTCGCGGGCCTCGGCGGTCTCCGCGTTCAGTCGTTGAATCGTTTTCAGTCCGTGCATGTTCAGCTCCTTGTCAGTGGGCCAGTGCTTCTGGGAGGAGCGGCGAGGCCGCTACCGGGTGAAAGGATGGAAAGCCCCGGTGTTACGGGCTGGCCGCCCCTCTCAGAAGCACCCCGGGGTCAGAGGCCGGGGTGCATGGGTAATTAGGGTCGTGGCGGTTACTTCTTCATGGGCGCGTCTCCTGTTCCGGTTAGTTAGAATGCCCTACTATTATAGGCAAGGCGAACTGAAAGGTCAAGAACTTTTTCTGTATCGCCTGGCCAGATTCTCCGCCGCTGGCACCTTCTCCAGGTGCATCGGATTGATACAGCACCGCCGCCGGCACAGGTGGTCCGCGTGGTCATCCGGGCCGAAGACCACGCCGCGAAAGACCTCAAGCGCGAGGCGGTGCGCCCGTTTGACTGTATGCTTGCCATTGACGCGCAAGCTCATCTGCGGGTACGGTTCGCCGCGCCCGCCTGTTCCGAACGTGCCAACCCAGTCCCAGCAGCGCGTCTCGCCGTAGCTTTCCGTCTCGTTGATCCGGCTGTTCGCAATCAGCCGGTCCTCAAGCGAAGCGTATTTCTTACGCGGCATGCTCGCTCAGCCAAGCAAGTAGGCCGGGCTTGTCTGTCGGCACTTCGACCTGTTCAATTTCCCCGACACGCCAACGGCCGTGCTCGTGTTCCAGCTCTTTCTCGCGGGCTTTCGCCTCGGCCTGCGTTCCGCACCATGCCGTGCCCGTCTCCGTGCCGTTGACGCCGCGCCGCTCGTATTCAATCTTGTAGAGTTTCATGTCGGCTTCTCCTAAACGGGCGTATTGCCGAGGTATTGCTCGGCCGCCGGCCCTTGATGGTATCGCGTGCGGCGATAGTCCTCGTCACCTTCCTCATCCACGGTTGCGCCGAGGCGCTCGCATTCTTCCGGTTCAGCCGCACCGATACGCAGAGACTCGGCTACATCGCATTGCTCATCGGCAACACGCGCTGCTTCCTCTTGCGACTCGGCCTCGATGCCTTCCATCGTGATGCGGACAGCCTTGTAAAGATGTACGGTGTATTTCATGCTCTTACTCCTTAACTTCAATCAACTGTCCTTGATCCCCGACACGATACCACGTGTCGGGCTTGACCCCCGCCTCGCCGATGATCCCGACGGCGATGCGAACTTGATCCCCATCAAGCCACGGCAACGCGAACGCACCGCGCAGCCCGGCCTTAGCCCGGCCGTTCAGTCCTGCCACCATGGCGACCGTCTGCTCGCCCGAGCTGGCCGCGGTGCTGCCGTTGCCCGAGCTGGCCGCCTTGCTGCCGGTGCCCGAGCTGGCCGCGGTGCTGTAGTTGCCCGAGCTGGCCGCCGTGCTGTAGTTGCCCGAGCTGGCCGCCTTGCTGCCGGTGCCCGAGCTGGCCGCGGTGCTGCCGTTGCCCGAGCTGGCCGCCTTGCTGTAGTTGCCCGAGCTGGCCGCCGTGCTGCCGGTGCCCGAGCTGGCCGCCGTGCTGTAGTTGCCCTCGGCGATTTCTCCGCTGCCGGTAGCCTTGACATACGCCACCTGCGCGGCGATCAGCTCACCGAGCGATAACTCTCGGCGGGCGGTAATCTCGGCCGCTACCCGTTTGCTGTCGCCCTGCGTCTCGGGGCTTACGCCGCCGAGCGTAACCTCGGCAAACCGCGCCGTGGGCGGGTAGTACGCCAATACGTCTAGAGGCGCTTCGCATGCGTGGAAGCCGCTGGCGCATAGCCGCACTGCGCCGTCGTGCTTGTAAGTCTGGCCGATGGCGTACTTGAAGCCCCGGCAAGACAAGTCGTGGTTGAATGCTTTGTAAGCTTTCATGGATCAGTTCCTTTCTATTGAAAAGCGTACAGCAGGACGAATGCCAGCGCGAGGCAACCGAAGAAGCAAACGGTCGCCATGGCGGATTCTAGTGGAGTCTCGGGTTTCATCCCTCAATCTCCGTGATGGTAATGCCCGGCCACTGCCGAGCGAGAAATTGCCGGGCGTTCAGCATGCTGTCAGCGGTCCAAAGCGTATAGAACCCGTCGCCGAATGTCAATCGGATTCGTACGGGGCCGCCGCGCCCGAGCCGCCATACCTTAGCCCCCTTGGCCCCGCGCCGCTTGGCGTAGTCAAGCACGCCGCGCAGGGTACGATGCCGTTCGCGGACGCAGCCGCTCGGCGTGAAGATCATGATCGGCCGATACCCATCCGGCCCGCCGCGGTGTGCCCATGGCGCGAGCCATGGGCCATCCGTTTGCCGCTCAAGCTTCGCGGCAACGAACTCGTCAAGCTGAGCCAACTCGCGTGCCTGGCGCGGGCGTTCCTGTTCCTTCGCGTACGCGAGGTTATCCGCAATCTCCGCGCGAAGCTTGGCCGGGTCAGTGACGATGCCGGACGATGCGAAAGCGTAGAGCGGGGACGACTGCCCGCCGTGCCATTGGTAGCCGAGCTGTCGGGCTGTTTCGGGGCGGATCATGGCGTGGCCTCGTCCAACGCAGTTATATCGACCGTTGTGTCGATGCCGCCCTCATCCCACACCTTGAAAACGGTCGCGCAGCTCGCCGGGTCGTGCTGAATACGCAAAGCTTCCCGCGCCGCAGCTTCCGGGCTGTCGGCCATGATGTTTATTTCCCATTGCACTAAGTAATCAGGCACGTTATTCCTCCTCGTAACCGTCGAACCATGCGCCATGCTGGCGGGAATGCCGCTTTCCCTCCTCGCTTTGGCACGTTGCAGAGCTTGTTTCAGGGTCAAGGCAATGCCCCATCGCCTCTTCCTCGGTCAAGCCTTCCTTGATGATCGTTTTTACGCCACTGAAGTAGTGGCGGACTATACAGTAGGTTTTCATACCGCCCCCTTTCCACGCTGTTCCACGTTCAACCCCGCCGAGTTAAGCGCGAGGATTACCCGCGCCGCGTCGGCCTCGCCGATCAGGTAGAACATCCCCATGCGCTGCGCCCCCGGCGGCATGGCGTTCCGGCAGTAGGAATTACCCGCTGTGGTGATTGGCAACACCCAGAGGTTGCCGTCGTGCGCCGAGTACGTCACATCGGCGCGGGTTTGGTTGATCTCAATTCGGGGCATTTTCATCCCCTTCCCATGCGAAATCTTTGCCCGGTTCCAGTCCGGCTTCCTCGGCGAGCTCTTCAAAGCCGATACCCGGCGGGAGCGCATACAAAATTTCGCCATCAGCATCCTCGATGTCATCACGGTCGATAATACGCACCTCCACATGCTCAGGCGCATAAGCATACGCTATGCCGCCCTGCACCACGATTAACGCTATTGCCTTCATGTTCAGCTCCTTTCCGTTGAAAGTACCGCTTGCCCGTCATAGTAATCGTCCAGCCATTCGGGCGAAAGCTCCTCGCACGCTTCGGGCGTTTCACAGTCATAGTCCCGCGCGAGAACCTCGTGCGCGTGCTGCTCGCTCTTGGCGTTGAAGATCACATAGTCCGTCCCGCCGCCATTGGCGGGGATTGCTGCGGCGAAGATTTTCATTATTGTTCCACCCCACTAATGAACTCCGCAGCGTACGCGGCCGGTGAATCGTCGAGCGTATCACCTGGAACAACTGCCCAGCCGCCTGCCCCGTTTGGCACCAGCCATGCAAAGCCGCACTCCATGCTGGCTTCGCTGGCCGCCTGTCGCGCGTCAAACCACGCGGCATGATCCAGTTCCTCGTATGTTTTCATGACCGCCCCCTATTGGTTAATCAGGTTGCGAATCAGCAAACTGACCGCATCCTGTTCCGCTTCCTGGTAGGCGCGGAACTCGCGGCCGTTCTGCCCGGTGCGGGTATCCATCGCCGCCCAGGTAAGCCGTTGCTCCGGCCCATGCCCGATAGCGATGATGGTGTAAGGGTACAGCTCGCCGACAGAATGCCCGCGCAGTCCGGGCGCAATGGCGGAATGCCCTTTTGTTTCGTATGCGTTTTCCATGTGAATCGTCCTTTTCAGTTTCGGCAACGTCGCCGCGTAACCGCCCGATTGTCAGGCGGTTAGACTGCTACGCTGGCAAGCCGCAGGCCTTCAGGAACCGCGCCCGGTCAAAACGCGGGTTCTCCCTTGCGAAGATACTCGCCAGTCCCTCGGCGACACGTTCGACCGCTTGCCGCGCGGGCGGGTTGCTACCCAGCTCTCTGGCCGCGCGAAGTTCGGCGGCGATTGCTTCAAAGTGTTTCTTGCTTATTGACATTTCGTTTCCTCCTTGAAAAGTTTCACTGCCTCGCGCCGGGTATAGCCAAAGTACCGTCGCCGCTCCAGGTGGCCGCCGATCAATTCACAGATTGACCAGCCGCCATTGATTCGTTCGATTAGCATGTCGCCTCCTTGATGGTAATGCCAAGCTCGCGGGCGATGTCCTCACACGCGAAGATGAGCCGCGCGTCGTCGTCTGTTATATTCCAGTTAATCATGTTGTCATCCTTTCAGGTTGTTAAGCTACTGCCCATTGCGCCCGTTTCCAGGCGCAAGGCGGAAATAGCTTAGCTAAACGCCAGCCCGCCCCCGTTCAGGGTATCGACCGCCCAGGCGACGGCCTCTTGGCCGAGAGCACGCGCCAAATCCCGCGCGACGCCATAGGCTAAGGCACGCGAACCGAAGTCATCCCGAGCCACTAACACGGTAACAGTAAGGCAATCCTCCGGCTCGCCTTGCCAGTAACCCACCCCCGGCGTTACGGTGAATCCGTCAATGCCGCGCGCGGCCAGCTGGCGCTGAACCGCTTCGATTGCTTCGCTCGGCGGGTAAGGTACGCCGCCGCGATTCAGGCCGATGCTCCAGGTAATCCGATGCTTGAATTCCATTGTGTTTTTCCTTTCCTTATCACCCGCGCCGGATTGCGCGGTCACAAAAGACTAAGCGGGAACCATGCCAGCTCCCGCTTGTCTTATTTATCAGTCATTTAGGCATCTAGAAGCCGATGCCTATGTGACGTAAATTGTCACATCATGCCGCAATTTGCGCCACGTGCCCGCCGGATGCGTGCCCAGGTATTAAGCTGACACTGATGTATGGCCATGCCGCGATTTATGGCCAGCCAAAAGCAGATACGGTGCTCGCTCAAGCCACGCGCCTTGAGCGCGTCAATGTCGGCCGCCGCGCTGTCGAGCTGCGCGGCGACGGGCACGGCATGGCGCTTGCCTTTGTGCGCCGCCAGGATGTGCCGCACATCATCCGGCGAAGCTTTGACGCCCTGCGCCGATAGCGTCTCGGCGATTTTGCCGGCTGGATACCGCTGGAAGTCGGCGACACGAATAAACGGCACCCATTTTTTAAGCCGCTCGGGCGGGGAATAAGCCACAAAATCGGGCCTATCAGGCATGGAAAACACGGCGTCAATTGAATTTCGCATTTACTCCTCCAGTCAAAATTGAATTATAGGCGACTATTACTGGTATTACAAGGCGAGAAAAGGCCGAAATTGAAGGGCGAGAATAGGGCGATAGGCCGAAAGTGTCGTTTTTTAGCTGTTGATTTGTTGGGTATAATGTCTATTTACCCTATTGTACCCTTTTTTACGGATACCCAGCGCACGTTTTTGCGCGGCAAATACACTAGTGTAAAAGTCGGTCAAAAACGTAAGCGCTCTACTGTTTTTGCTCGGTATATATAACCTAATAAAAATAATAATAGAGGGTTTTCGGGTTTTTCTCCCGTGGATTCAACCACTTAACAATATCCCTTTTGGAATCCCTTTCTGCCCACCCCCGAAAATTCGAGTATATTATTTTTCCCTTATTTTCCTATTATGTGCGACAACTCAACAACTTAAAAATTAAACCTCAGATGTTAGCGCACGCCAACCTTACGCAATCCGCATATCCTCCCGTCATATCGCCTCGCCGTCCGCCACGCGATAGCCTGACAATTCAATAGCTTGGAATTTTTACTTCATGTTGTTTCGCTGTTTAGTTGTGCGGCTTGTTCAATAGCGCGACCGCTCGGCGGCCGGGTAGCCATGGCGCAGCACGCGGGGCATGATAAAAGCATTCTTTTTCTAGCTGTCGGGTAGTGGGGCTGGGGGTAATCGCGCGGGCACCCCGGCCTGTGTTCTCCCCTGCGCGTACGCAGCCGGGCTCTTTTTATTATTGTAAAGTTTCGTACACTCGCTGTTCAGCGGTTGAGCGTGTTCACAATTCGTGAACGCGCCCAACCGCTGAACAGCCTCGTGTTCCGTTTCATCGACACCTGTGCGTAAGTGCAGGCAAAACGGAACCGCTACGCAAAATTTCGAGCACTTCAGAACCCTATGTCAAGTCCCATACAACGCATGCTACACTTGACAGCCCGACCATTCCATGTCAAACTGCGCACATGACTGACGAAAAGATCGCCGTCCCCGCGGTCCCCGGGCTGCCGGGGCATGGGGAGCCCTACTACGGGGAACTGCTGCGCGAGGTCGTCGTACCGGACGTCAAGCCGCAGGAGGGGGAGCGGCCCGAGTCGGTGGTAGAGCGGGAGGCGCGCAAGCTGGATGAGCGCCTGCCCGGCTACCGGCCGACGTCGGCCGCCGAACTGACCTTCGACCCGCGGCTGGCCTACGAACTGGCCCTGGGGGTCGACAAGGCGGAGGGGGTGTTCGCCAAGTACGGGATCGTCGGCGAGCAGGCTGTCAGGTTGTTGGGTAGTACGGCGTTCATCGCCACGGTCAAGAAGTACAAGGAGGAGATCACCTCCAGCGGGATCAGTTTCAAGCTGAAGGCGAAGATCCAGGCGGAAGACCTGCTCACGCACAGTTACCTGATGGCGACCGACCCGGAGGTGCCGTTCGCGGTGCGGGCCGACCTGATCAAGTGGACGGCGCGGGTGGCGGGGCTGGAGCCGAAGGAAAAAGATGGGGGAGGGGGCGCGGCGGCCGGGTTCACGTTGAACTTGACGTTCAGCGGGGACCGGCCGGCTGAGCCTCGCGTGATCGAGGGGGCTGTGGTCGGGGAGGGGGAGTGATGGAGTACCGCGTCGGCGCCCGCATGACGGACGGGAAGATCCAACAGTTCAAGGTCGGGGCGGTTGACTCGCCTGAAGCGGCGCGGGAGGCTGTGCGCTTGCAGGTGCCCCGGGCTAAAGTGATCCTTGCGCTGGTGAAGGGCGGGAAGGGTGTGCAGCCTATCGCGCCGGGGACGGAGGCGGCTTGAAGCTTTGCGCAAAATGTGGCGAAACGAAGCCGCGCAGCGAGTTCCATAAGCGGAGCGCAAGTCCCGACGGGCTACGGTCGCGCTGTAAGCCATGTCATATCGCGGATGTGGCCACATGGCAGAAACAGAACACCGAGAAGCGTAAAATACACCGGCGCACTTGGCGCCAGCGGCATCCGGAGCAGGACAAAGCAGCAAAGACAGAATACCGCCGAAATAACCCCGAAAAAGTAAAAGCGCAACTTGCTTTGTGGAATGCGCGCAACCCCGAAAAAGTAAAACAGAAGATGCGAAAATGGCGCGAGACGCATCCGGAGACGGCGCGTGCCGCCGCGAGAGCGTACGCCCGCGCGCATCCAGAGCGTGTTAATGCGTGGTGTGCCGCGCGACAAGCGAGAAAGATTCAAGCCACGCCCGCATGGGCTTCTTTGGAGCACATCGCGCAGATATACGCTCGGGCGAAAGTGCTCGGAAAAGTAGTTGATCACATCGTCCCGTTGCGTTCGAAGCGTGTATGTGGGCTGCACGTGCCTGCGAACTTGCAGTTGCTTACGCGGACTGAAAATTCCGCCAAAGGTAACAGGTACTGGCCGGACATGCCGTGATGGAAATTAATTACAAAGCCCCGCCGGTGCTGTCGCAGTTTATGCAGTCCAACGCGCGCATGCGGGTCGTACGCGGTCCCTTCGGCAGTGGCAAGAGCGTGGGTTCGATGATCGAGATCGTGCGTCGGGCGACGATGCAGGCCAGGGACAAGAACGGCCTCCGGCGTTCGCGATGGGCAGTCGTGCGCAACACGATGCCGATGCTGCGGGACACTACCCTTAAGACTTGGCACGATTGGGTACCTAACGGGTCATGCGGGTGGTGGAAAGAAACCGGCAAGACGTTCTATCTTGAGTTCGGCGACGTCCGCGCCGAGGTTCTATTCCGCGCCCTCGACGACGCAGCAGACGTGAAGAACCTGCTCTCGCTCGAACTGACAGGCGCGTTCATCAACGAGGCCCGGGAGATCCCCCGCGAGATCGTCGAAGGTCTGCAGGGCCGGATCGACCGATTTCCATCGCGCAAGGATGGCGGTGCCACATGGGCCGGCATCTGGGCTGACACGAATGCCCCAGAGGAGGGAAGCTACTGGTGGGCCATGATGGAGGGGCTGGACCCAACAACCGGACAGCCCCGTCCCAACGAGTGGGAATGCTTCGTGCAACCTCCCGGCATGCTTCGCATACCAAACAGCCGCGCGGCCAGGGGATACGACCTCGTGCCCAACCCGCAGGCGGAGAACGTCGAGAACCTCGCGCCGGGGTATTACGAGAACCTGTGCAAGGACGCGAGCGACGAGTACATCAAGGTCTACGTGCTCAACGAGTACGGGTCGTCCAAGGCTGGGAAGCCGGTGCATCCGATGTTCAAGCAGGACTGGCACGTCGCCAACGACGTACTGGTGCCCAACCCGAAGCAGTTGCTGGTGATCAGTGCCGACTTCGGACTCACGCCGGCCATGACGCTGAAGCAGCAGGACACCGCGGGGCGCGTGCTCACGCTCGACGAGATCGTGACCGAGGGCATGGGGCTCAAGCGCGCGATCGAGGAGCGGTTGAAGCCGTTGCTGCGGAACAAGTACACCGACTTCAACATCCAGATCACCGGCGACCCGGCGGGGAATACGGCGTCGCAGACGGACGAGAAGAGCTGCGTGGACATTTTCAAGGCCGCGGGATTCAAGCGGGTGCGATTCGCGTACTCCAACAACCCCGTGCACCGGACGAACGCGACAGACACGTTCCTGAGCCGCATGACCGAGAGCGGTCCGGCGTACCTCGTGAGCCCGCAATGTGCCTACTTGATCCGGGGGATGAAGGGCGGGTATCACTACAAGGTGAATAAATTCGGGATCACCAGCGAGACTCCGGAGAAAAACATCTATTCGCATGTGTGCTTCGTGGCTGGTACGCCGGTGACGATGGCGTGGGGCGAGGAGAAACCGATCGAGGATATACAGGTTGGCGATCTCGTCGCGACGCCACTCGGGCCACAGCGGGTGAAAGCTACGATGCACCGTGAGGCCGAGGTGATCACAGTGACGTTTTCTGACGGGCGTGCGCTAACTGGTACGCCTGAGCATCCGGTGTGGGAAGGCCAAAGATACCTCCCCATGGCGGACGTTGCTCGGATGCGGCTGTCCGTGAAAGACGTGCGCGACCGAGCGGTGTGGGGGATTTCTGTTGAACCTGTAGGGGTCCCGCAAACCGTGTACAATATAGAAGTTGAAACCGCGCACTGCTACTACGCCAATGGAGTGCTCGTGAGCAACTGCGAAGCCGGACAGTACGCCGACATGTTCTTCGAGCGTGGCTTCGAGTCGGTTGACCGAGCCCAACAGCGCAAAGCGTACCTGCAGCAGGTGCAGAGCGGCGCCGGTATCTATTCAAGGAGAAGTTGATGCCCGACAACCAGACAGTCCCGGTCGTGGACGAAGCGGCGAAGAAAAAGCTCGGTGTGCGGCTGTACGCGCTGTTCGAGCAGTACAAGAAGGACCGCCGTGAGGCCGAGGAACAGTGGCTGAAGAACTTGCGGCAGTTCAAGGGCATCTATGACCCGGACGTCGAGAAGAAGATCCCGGCGGATCAAAGCCACGCGTACCCGAAGATCACCCGCACGAAGGTCATCGCCACGGTCGCCCGGCTGATGGAGATGCTGTTCCCCCAGACCGAGAAGAACTGGGGGATCGAGCCATCGCCGCTGCCCGACGTGAGCGAGGCCGATCTGCAGTCTATCCTCGACGAGTTGGCGGCACAGAACGAGGACCCGAACGCCGAGCTGAGTGAAGAGCAGATCGAGAAGGCGATCTCCGCATTTGCCAAGAAGCGCTCCGAACGAATGTCGAAGGAGATCGACGACCAGCTCGATGAGATCCACTACGTCGACATGGCCAGGCGGATCGTGTTCAGTGCGGTGCTGTACTCGCATGGCATTCTGTTCGGACCGATGGTGAAGACGCAGAAAGCCCGGACGTGGGCGCGCGACCCGTACACGGGCCGGTATAAGGCGACCACGATCGAGCGGCGCGTGCCGTACTACGAGGTGGGCTCCGTGTGGGACTGGTATCCTGACATGAGCGCGAAGCGGTTCGAGCAGATGGACGGCTCGTTCACGCGTGCGGTGCTGTCTCGGCTTGGTGTGTCGAAGCTGGCCAAGCGGCCTGATTTCGACGCGAAGGCGGTCAAGGAATATCTGCGGCAGAACACGACCGGTAACTACAAGGAGCTGCACTGGGAGACTGAGCTGCGGTCCAAGAAGTCCGACCGCGCGAACGTGTCGGACCTCAGCGGGCGGAAGTACGAAGCGTGGTCGTGGTGGGGTGTTGTCTCCGGCCACGAGCTTCGCGCGTGCGGGGTCGGCATCTCGGATGAAGAACTATCGCTCGAAGTCGAGGCGAATGTCTGGGGGCTCGGCGAGCATATCATCAAGGCGGTGGTCAACCCGTACGACGAGAAAATCCGCCCCGAGCACGTATTCGTGTACGAGGATGACGAGATCAATCTGCTCGGCAATGGCCTGCCGCCGGTCATGCGCGACAGCCAGATGGCCATCTGCGAAGCGTCCCGGATGCTGCTGGACAACGCCAGCGTGGTCTGCGGCGACATGGTGGAGATCAATACGTCGCTGCTGATGCCGGGGCAGAACCTCGACATCTACGCCCGCCGTGCGTGGTTGCGCGAGGACGTGGGGATCGACGCCCAGATCCCGGCGGTGCGGTCGATCAAGATGGACTCGCATCTGCCCGAACTGCAGGCTATCGTGCAGATGTTCTTGGGCTTCGCCGATACGGAGACTGCGCTGCCGCCGCCGGCCCTCGGCGACGTGACCAAGGGCGGGTCGGAGGCCATGAGGACGTCCGGGAACGCGTCGATGTTCTTGGGCGCCGCTGCGCTGCCGATCCGCGACACGGTGCGAAATTTCGACCGATTCACGACGAGTTTTATCTCCTCGCTCTACCATTGGAACATGCAGTTCAACACCAAGGAGAGCATCAAGGGGGATTATGCCGTGATCGCTCGGGGCTCGACCAGCCTGATCGCGAAAGAGGTTCGGTCGTACGCGCTCGACAGTTTCGCAGCCACGCTGACGCCGGAGGAGCGGGCCGAGCTGAAGACGCGTAAGCTGCTCGAAGAGCGAATGAAGGTGCGTGACCTGCCGCTCGACCTGCTCGAAGACCCGGAAGTCGTCGACCAACTGCGCAAGCAGCAGGCGGACGAGGCCAATCAGGACAAGGCTGCGCAGACCGAACTGCTCGCCGCCGAGATCAAGAAGACGCTCGCCGAAGCGTTCAAGGATGTGTCCCTCGCTACCAAGGCGCAGGTCGGCGCCAGCGTGGACTCGTTCAATGCCACCGTGGAGGGGATAGCACGTGCAAAAGAAGCTGATCAAGCAGGAAGCGCAGGAACTGAAGAAGGCGGTGTTCCAAGCACAGCACGAGCCGGGGCTGCAGGCGCTGCTTCAACTGGCGGCGATTAACCGGGACACGGCGCTTGCTGCGTGGCGCCGCGCACGCGGAGACGACATGGTGCGTTTCCAAACCGAGTACAACGCCTACCAAGGCGTGATTGACATGATAACCAAACGGCCGTTCGAGTTCGACGGCGAATAAGGAGGGGGAGATGGCAACAGAGAATGAAGGTGTGGACGACTTCGCTGCGGCGTTCGCCGAGGCGGTCAAGGTAGTGGGGGCCCCGGACGACGCGGCTGCCGCTGCGGCCCAGGCTGCGGAGATGGGCACGGCGGATGACAAGCCGGCCCCGGCCGCCGATGACAAGCCCGCGCCTGCTGCGGACGACAAGCCGGCTCCGGCCGCGGACGACAAGCCCGCGCCTGCTGCGGACGACAAGCCGGCTCCGGCCGCGGACGACAAGCCCGCGCCTGCTGCGGACGACAAGCCGGCTCCGGCCGCCGATGACAAGCCCGCGCCTGCTGCGGACGACAAGCCGGCTCCGGCCGCCGATGACAAGCCCGCGCCTGCTGCGGACGGCAAGCCGGCTCCGGCCGCCGATGACAAGCCCGCGCCTGCTGCGGACGGCAAGCCGGCTCCGGCTGCTGATGCAGGCCCGACGATCGACGAGCAATTCCCCGACCCGCAATACACCGAGGAAGAGCAGAAAGCGATTGCCGAGTTCGAGAAGAACTGGGACGAGATCTCGCCGGTGTTCAACATCAAGCTGAAACATGCGATCGCCGCCGTCGAGGCCAAAGCCGCACGCACGATCGCGAAGGTGGTGGAGAACATCTATTCCGACTTCACACCGCTGATCAATTCGCACCTGAAGTCCGAGGCGACATCATTCCGCGGCGCGGTGCTGAAGGCACACGAGGACTACGACGCGGTGTACCCGAAACTCGAAGGTTGGATCAAGACGCACCCGGCATACTTGCAATCCGGGCTGCTGAAGGCTTACAATGAGGGTACTGCTGAAGAAGTCATTGATTTAGTCAGCCGGTACAAACAAGCGAACGGGGTCAAACCACAGGCGGCTGCCCCCGCAGCGCCCGAACAGGGCGAGACGAAAAAACCCGCTGCAGCCGCTGCTGCAGCCCTGGCCCCGGTGGATACGAAACGCACCACGCCGAAGCCTTCGGGCGATGACCCGAATGACTACGACAGCGCGTTCGACGAAGCTGCAGCCAGTCTCATGAGATAAAGGAGTGATGTATGGCCTTTGACAAAAACCAGATCAACCAGTCGATCGCCGACTTTTCGGTCAAGAAACTGCTTACCGATCTGCTCGATGCGATCACTGGTGGATCGTTCAATGACGTCACCGCGACGGCGGCCGAGATCAACCGTGCAGCCGACACTTCGGCGCGCTTGGTGAGTGCCACTGCGGCTACCCTCACTGTCACCGAAGCGAGCCATGACAAGAAGCTGATCGCACTGAACAAGGCCGACGGCATCACTGTCACCCTGCCTGCGGCTACCGGCTCCGGCGCGGTCTACGAGTTCATTGTGGGCACCTCCGCCTCCGGCGGCAGCTATGTCATCAAGGTTGCCGACGCGACCGATGTGATGGATGGCATGGTGCACACGGCTGATGACACCGGTACGCCTGTTACAGGCGTGTGGGTCACTACACCCACTACGGACACGATCACGCTCAACGGCGGCAGCCAGGGCGGGCTTATCGGGGATACGATCCGATTGGTCGACATCGCCACAGACCAGTGGGTCGTGCATGGCGTGCTGAAGCAGAGTGGCACCGAAGCAACGCCATTCAGCGCGACAGTGTAACCCCCCAACCCCAACAACGTAACAGGAGAAAAGTAAGATGGCTACCAATATGGTTTACGGGGATATCTCCCCGCGTACCGCCGCCCACGCTGTCGCGAAGATGCTGACGCGCGGCGTCCCGTACCTCGTGCTGGAGAAATTCGGCCAGGTCTACGTCATGCCCAACAAGTCGACCAAGGTCGCGAAGTTCCGCCGCTACAACGCGCTGGCGCTTGCCACGACTCCGTTGGTCGAGGGTGTCACCCCCGCCGGCAGCAAGGTTACTGTGACCGACGTCACCGCCACGCTGGAGCAGTACGGCGACTTCGTGCCGTTCTCCGATGTGATCGAGGACACCCACGAGGATCCGTTCCTGCAGCAGGTCAGCGACGTGCTCGGTGAGCAGGCCGCCCAGACGATGGAAACCATCCGCTGGAACATCATCAAGGCCGGCACCAACGTGTTCTACGCCAACGGCAGCCAGCGCACCGACGTCAACACGCCGATCACCCTGGCCCTGCAGCGCAAGTGCACTCGTGCCTTGAAGCGCCAGAATGCCGCCTACATCACCAGCGTCGTGGCCAGCACCCCCCAGTTCCGTACGGAGCCGGTCGAGGCTGCATACATCGGTCTGGTGCACCCGGACGTCGAGAACGACATCCGCAACATCAGCGGCTTCATCCCGACCAAGCAGTACGGCTCGACGACTCCGTGGTCCAACGAGATCGGTGCAGTCGAGGACGTGCGCTACCTGCGGTCCACCATCTTCACCGCCTTCGCGGACGGCGGCGGCGACAAGGGCTCGATGATCTCGACCACTGGCACCAAGGCTGATGTGTACCCGGTGCTGTACGTGGCCAAGGACGCCTATGGTCTGGTCCCGCTGAAGGGCAAGGACTCCATGTCCATCATGGTCGTGAATCCGAAGCCGTCCGCTGGCGACCCGCTGGGTCAGCGCGGCACCGCCGGCTGGAAGACGATGCACACTGCGGTCATCCTGAATGACCTGTGGCTGGTGCGTGCCGAAGTCGCGGCCACCAACTAAGATCCGGTTGCCGGGGAGTAACATCCCCGGCCACTGAAACCCAAACAAGGAGACAAGCAAATGGCTATCACTTCCGCCCTTCGCCTGAGCCCGACGCATCAGAATCGCGCGATCGGCTCGTTCAAGGACACCGGCACCGTCAAGAAGTCCGTCGTCAAGCTGGGCTTCGTGCCCCGCCACGTCAAGCTGATCGACGCCACCAACCGCATCTCGTACGAGTGGTATGAGGGCATGGCCGCCGACTCGGCGATCAAGCAGGTTGCTGCCGGCACGACCACGCTGGAGACCTCGAACGGCATCACCGTCGGCGCGCTGAACACTGGCACCGTCGACACGTGGACCGTGTACGAGCCGACCCTGCAGACCGTCGGCACGCCGTCGGCTGACCCGGCCACCGACCCGGACATGAGTCGCCTGAACCTGGCCAATGAGGTCATCGTGGGCTTCAACGCCCCGGCGGCCATCCTGACGTCCAACGGTCAGTTCTACTTCATCGCCGAAGACTAAGCAACTGCCTGCGGGCAGGACGCTGCACCACTGGCCGGTCCTGCGTAATGTGGGACCGGCCTTAACGCAAGGAGTAGGTGATGATCAACGGTAACTTCAACATCCGCGTCGAGATGCTCGAAAACGGGTTCACTGTCGAGGTGCCCGACTACGAGAAAGCCAAGGAGCTTGAGGCCAAGCGGGAGAAGGAGAACAAGTCCGACAAGGGCTGTTGCTCGCCGACCGTCTGGCTCGGCGATTGCACCGAGAAACTGGTCGCCAAGACCGCGAAGGACGTGATGGAGATCGTCAGCAAGGCCCTGGCCAAGCTGCCGCAGGATGTCTACGCCGACGCATTCGAGGAGGCCACAAAAGATAACCGTTCGGGCGAGCCGCGCGGGAAATAGCAGCATAACCACAGGAGGGGAAGATGAGCGAACAGAAACTGAATGAAGGTGCCGGCGTACCGGACGAACTGCTCGGCGGCTCGGAAGATGTCGAGGCCCTGAAGGCGCGCATCCGCGAGCTGGAGCAGGCAAATCAGGCGCAGCGCGCCGCGGGCGACGTCGAGGAGAAGGAAGTCGGCCTCGCCACCGCATCGAGCGCGTCCACGAAGGAGCGCTACGCAATCATCATCGAGGAAGGCAGTGAGACCAACGCGATCAAGCGCGTGCCGGTGCAGGTCAATGGCCGGGCGTACCTGATCGAGCGCGGCAAGCGCGTCGAGGTGCCGCCCGAGGTCGTGCACGTGCTGGAGAACGCGGTGGTCGACAAGTCAATCTCTGTCGAGGACGAGCGCACTGGCCTGCCGAACGGCATCGTTGTGCGCCCGACCCGGCGTTTCCCGTTCCAGAACCTGGGCAAGGTTGTCGACGCTGACGGCAACCGCCTTGACGGGGCGCTTGCGGCGTGAAGAACTGTGAGCTGATCAGCCATGTCGCGAGGGAGATGCTCGGCGACCGCACGGACAAACTGGCCGGCGGCGAAGACAGTCTGTACTCCGACGCGCTGATCGCTCGTTATCTCACCGAGGCGGAGAAGACCCTCTGCCGAAAAGCATGGGTGCTTGAGGATTCAACGTCGCCGCAGGCGTGTCAGATTTCGCTCGTCGAGAACAAGCACGACTACCCGATTCATAGCAAGGTGCTGTTCGTCAAGACGGCCAAGCTGAGCGACTCGGACGTCGAGTTGATCCGCGTCGGCCATGCGGATAACACGACGCTTAACGTCCGTACGGTCTACGATCCGGACTTCTGGAATGTGAATACCGTGCTGACGGAGACCGCCGGTCGGCCCGATCGGTTCGCGACCGACATGGGCATGCGGCGTATCCGCATCCGGCGCAAGCCTGATGCCACGGCTGCAGCACTCAAACTGCAGATGACCGTCGTCCGCATGCCGCTGAACGCGATCACGCCCGCAGCCAAGGACAAAGAGCCCGAGGTCCCCGAGGAGTTTCACCTCGACCTCACGTTGTTCGCCGCAGGCAAGTGCCTCAGCCACCCGCTGGTGGACGCAGGCGACCGGCGCCAGGGGCTCGCGTGGCTCGAAGAGTTCGAGGGCCGCGTGAAAGAGGCCAAGCGCGACCGCATGCGGTTCCAGCAGAGCGAGCCACAGTTCAGGTTTGGTGGGTGGGCAGGAGCTAACTGATGCGGATCGACCGTGATACGGGCACGGTCCGTCTCGTAGGCTGGCCCAAAGGCGTCGACAACCGGCGCGATGACCACGACATTCCGGATGACACGCTGCGCGACGGCGTGAACGTCGACGTACTCACGTCCGGCAAGCTCAAGCTCCGTCCAGGCATCGTTCAAGTTGCTTCCGATGCGGGAGCGCACAGTGGCTTCTCTGACGGTTCACGGGTCGTCTGGGCGACCGCTACGGCGCTCAAAGTGGCGGACGCGAACTTCACTCCGGCGACGGTGCTTTCGAGTGCGCTACTCGCGAAGCCGCTCTCCTATGTCGCGCTGCACGGCGAGATCTACTTCTCGAACGAGGACATCAACGGCAAGATCAACGCCAACGGCGAGTACGAGCCGTGGGGCATCGTCGGACCCGCAGCCGCGCCGACTTGCACGCCGGTCTCCGTCGGTACGCGGCGGTATCAAGTGACCTGCGCGTTCGTCACGGCATCCGGTGAAGAGAGCGGTGCCCCCCTTGGCTCTGAGGTGCTTTGCGGGGACACCCCGAGCATCGCGGTGACGGGGATTCCGCAATCGGGCGATGCGCGGGTCGTTGCTACGCGGCTTTACGTGACGAACATCGACGGCGGGGTGTTCTATGCCGTCAAGGACGTTCCGGCCGGAGTTACGGCGTGGACGATCACGGGGTTCTTCGCCTCTGGCGCGACGCTCAAGACGCAGTTCATGGAGCCGCCCCCGCCGGGGCAATTGCTCACGTACTACAACGGCTCGATCTACGTCGCCTCGGGTTCGACGGTGTGGCGCACGCAGCCCCTGCGTTATGGACTCTGCCGCCCGGATGAGGACTTCTTCATGTACCCGAGTCGCGTCAGCCTCCTCCGTGCGGTCGAGGACGGGTTGTACGTCGCTGCTGGCAAGACATGGTTCCTCACCCCCGAGGACGACGCGGCCAACCGTAAGACTACTTCACAGGTCGCTGTGCTGCCCTACGGTGCAATCGAGGGAGCCGTGTGCGGCGTGCCTGACTCGACCGACGCGCTATGGCTGAGCGAGCGCGGGCTCGTTCGCGGCGCAAATCAGGGAAAAGTGCTGAACATCACCGAGGCGCAAGTAGCGCTCGGGAGCTATGCGCGCGGGTGCCTGGGCGTCAACGAGCGCGGTGGGCACAAGGCCGCCATCGCGGTACTGCAGGGCGGCATCGAAGCGCCGCTTGTGTCTGAGGACTACCTCGACGCGGAAGCGGAACGAGTCTCAGAGGTGCTCTGATGGCGGAGCCGGTGTTCAAGCTCCTTCGCTGCGACGCTGAGGCGTCGCACATGCTTGGGTGGGCTAAGAAAGAAGTCCGCCGGTTGGTCAATTACGCAAGTCTCGACGCGTTCAATCGCACATGGAAGTTCGGGGACGTATCTGTCAAGGCGCAGTATTTTGGCGGTGTCGCGCGGTTGTGGCTTGAGGCTGCGGGGACGGAGCGCATGGCGGTGTGGGCGACGTTGCCGAATCCGTACCCATACCGAGGCGCGAAGTTTGTACAGCGCACGCCTGAAGCGCCTTCTGCTGGAGGTTCAAATTGGCACGTTTCCACTGAGGTAAGCACTGATGCCGGAGTTACCACGTACATTTACACGTATGCCTCGGCATATCAAACGAGTGATGCTGAAGGGCAAGTAGTTCAGAGTATAGCGGGCACTGCGACGTATATAGAATCGTCGGCCCCAATGTACTCACTATCAATGAGTAATTTCTATCTCCCGGGGAGCACTGTAGAGCAGCACATAAGCTTTATATTTACAGGTTCTGGACTTCCGCCGGAGAGTGCGCCAACGATACGAGAAATAATGTCGGGGGGGATGTCGTTGCTAAACGGACCGGCGTCGTACAGCGCCAGTCTTAGCGGATATACCCCTAGCATACCGGATGCAGCATATGCCGTAGCATATGTTTCCGAGGTCGTCAGCTCTGACGGAGTTTCTCTCGCAGCAGAGCAGACGCGCCGCTATTCTGGTGGTATACGTTACTCGACGCCGTCGCCGACAGAGGTACCTAGTAGCGTGTGGGCATTGCGTAGATACGACTACAACGGTAATGCGCTCCCGCGGTATTCCTACTCGCACGCGTTGGGGTTTGCGGCTCCGGCGGACTGTGTACACCCAGTCTCCCCAGCAGACGTTGTTGCGCCTGATCCCAGTGTGCTTATCACGCCAGAAGAGATGTCGGCGGCTACGTTGGCGGCGAACAATGCGGAGCGCGATGCGAGGGCGAGACGCGATGCGAGGTTCAGTGCAAACGCGGACAACTTAATTGCGGCCGCCGCGGGGGGCACGTTGGCAACTCCCACGGCATGGGATTTCCTGTTGAAGCGCGGCGCACCTGTGAGTGCGCACACGAAGCGAATGGCGCCCCTGAGTGTGATGCACGCGGATACGGTGCTATCCGCTAGCAACCCGTGGGTGGTTAAGCGGACAGTCTCGGCGGAATACCTGCACACGTACACGGACGAAAACAACAACATAGTGGAAGAAGTGCGCAGCACAGAACTTATCGGCACAAAAACAACGCGCCTTACTCAGCACGCAACGCCCGCCGGAGACGTGCTAAGCACGGGTATTAGCGTTAGCGAAGAGTATGTAAATTGGTATATTCCCGCCGGAACGCTTGAATGGGACGCGCTGTTAGACACGCCAGGGTTTCAGCCGACGCAACATAATTACCACGCATTCATTACAGCCAATGCGGACTACATATCCACGCACTACCCGTTGAGTGAACAGAGTTTTGGCATGGGGCTTTTTTGGACCGGCGATGTAACTAGGGAAGGTGCGTATCACGCGGATTCGACTTTTAGCCCGACTCCTGAGCACGGGTTCGTTTCGTCGGCGACTAAAGTGTGGGCTGCTAAGGATATGATCCCGCCGATGCCGGCGTACACAAACACGCTACGCGGTGAATTGCCTGCGTTTTTTATGGGATACCACACAGGCGTTCCGGTGACCTATGATAAAGCTTTCGTCGCCGACGAAAATTCTAGGGTATGGGAACCGACGATGGGTGTCGGGTGGACTGTGACGGTGATTCCGGTGGCTCCAGTATCTAGCGGAGACAGCTTGGGCATGTTCGGAGTTACTACAGAGCCGATTGTGGAGATAGAGGTGCTGGGGGCGTTGCGGTTTAGTTACTCCTCCGGTACGGGGGCACTTGTGTGCACCGGATTCACGCCGGTTCCTTCGGGGGCCGTGCGCGTGGCCATACCCTCTGGCGAAAGTTTACCCGGCAACGCCCTCCTCATCTACGGCGGCATTAAGTGGGACGACGTAAAAGAAAAGGCTCGTGCTCAGCGTAAGGCGCTCAATGACCCGAACGATCCGGCGCACGACCCGCTCATGAAAGCGGTCCTTGACGCCCTTACCCCGCAAGAATAACTACGATATAATGGAGTATCACCCGATCAACCGCAGCAAATAAGGAGCATCGAACATGACGATTCTTGTCCCCACCGCTTCCGAGAAGACCCTGGCCGACTTCATGCTGGGCGTTACTACCCCGGGCAACCAGATCCTCAAGCTGTACGTGAATAACTACACGCTCGTTGACGGCACTGTTGCGGCCGATCTGACCGAGATGAGCACGCTCGGCTACAGCGCCAAGACACTGACCAAGACTTCGTGGACCACTACGGCGGGCAGCGCAGGGCAACCGGCAACGGCTGTGTACGCGCAGCAGACGTGGACGTTTACCGCAGGCACGCCGGTTACGGTCTATGGGTACTTCATCACTGACGCGAACACGGGGCTGCTGCTCTGGGCGGAGGCGTTCACCTCCGCGAAGGTGGTGCAGAACAACGGGGATCAGATTATCATCACCCCGCAGATCACCCTGTCGCGCGTCTAAGCGTTAGCGAGAGGAGTCGAGCATGTCGACCACTTTCTCTGCGACGTTCAAGAATCGCACGATCGACTCGCTCACCGGGCGAGCGTCGACGTCGAACTTGCTGCGGTATCTCGGGTTCTGGAATGGCGCGCAGCCGGCTGCGCCGTCTGACGCCCCCGCCGGCTCGCCCGTCTATTCGTCGTACTCTCTCGGCGTCGACATCAACACATTCATGTCACAGCCTGCCGGGGGGATCTCTGCGCTGACGCAGACGCGGCAGGCAAATGCGACCAACGCGGTGAGTTCGATCACGTTCGGACGGATTTTCGACGCAGGCGGCACGGCGATGGTTGACACTGACGCGTCGCTTGTTGGTGGAGGTGGCGGGATCATTGTACCGTCGTTGACTTCAAGTGCCGGCGTCGCCTACCAAGTTAGCGCGCTCAGCCTCAAGATGCCCGATGACAATGGCGGCACGGTGTTCCTCAACAACACGCTGCGCGACGCGCTTGTGTCTGCGTGGTGCAACACGGCTGCGAATATCGGCGCCGGGGCCTCGGCCGCGATCTACGTCTATTCGGGCACGCCTCCAGCTAATGCCAACCTAGCAGCTACTGGGACACTGCTCGTGACGTTCTCAACGGCCGCGTCCGGCACATCGTGGAACGCCGCTTCCGGTGGTTCAGCGGCTTTGGCATCGAGCCTGTCCGCTGTAGCTGGTGCTGGCTCCGCGACGACGGCGACATACGCACGAATGGTGAAAGGCTCATACGTCCTGCAGGGGACGGTTGGCACTTCGGGGGCGGATTTCATCATGGACAGCGTGACAATCACGGCTGGCAACACGTACAGCATCACGAACGCCACGATAACGCTGTAAGGAGCCCTCGTGGCCATAGCATTACCCGTCTACGAAACGACTGCGGAAGCCCCGGCGAGCTTGGCGCTCCCGCCGTATGCGCTTGATGCCAGCGCACCCGCGAGCCTCGCGCTCCCGACATGGCTTCTGACGGAGAAGATCCCCTCGGCGCTGACGGTCACGCCGAGTGGCGGCGTGGTCATAGAAGGCGGCGCGGACATCATGGCTGATCCATGGTTCCCGTCGGGCGGTGTCACCGCTGGCGGCGAGTCCGAGGTGTCTGCGGTCATCGTGCTGCTATTCGAGTTATACGCCTACGGGGGCGTGCGAGCAGGTGGAGCCGCGACGGTCGCGACGGCATGGAGCGAGTTCGTCCCGGCCGGCGGCGCGAGAGTTGGCGGCGCAGCAGTGGTGTCGGATTACTACTCGACGCACACCCCCTCGGGCGGCATACAGGTGGGTGGTGTTGCCAACATCCAGCATACGGCGTCGGGCGGTGTCCTAGCCGGCGGCGCGGCTACTGTGATCGCTATATACCCGCTGATGCACGTGCCCGCGGGCGGGGTGGTCCTCGGCGGTGCAGCGGTGGTCGCGGGCGCGGGGGTCGTAACGGGGGCAGGCGGGGTTGTGGCTGGCGGAGCGGCAGTCGTTGGTGAATATTTCCCGATGTATGCCCCTTCCGGCGGGGTCGAATTGGGTGGTGCAGCGATCGCGTTCGCTCTCCCGGCGGGCAGCGTGTCCACCCCCGAGAACCCTTATGCCGAGGCATACCCTGGCTGGGCGGTGAATCTCGACACAGGCGCCCCCTCACGATATATGGGCCTCCCGGCGACGTCGATGTTCCAACACGCGGGCAAGACCTACGTGACGAACGCTGCGGGGGTCTACGAGCTTACGGGTGGCTCGGACGCCGGACAGCCCATCAGGGCGGCAGTGACGCTGCCCAGGTCTGACTTCTCTGACGGGCACGAGAAGCGCGTGCCATGGGTTTACGTTGGTGCCCGGACTGCGGGGCCGCTGGTGCTGAAGGTGATTACGGACAGCCCATCGGTGCGGTACTACGCCGTGACTTCCGGCGGGGCATCCATGCAAGGGTACCGCGTGCAAATCGGAAAGGGGTTAAAATCGAGGTATTGGCAGTTCCGCCTTGAGAACAAGGCTGGCGCCGACTTCGATTTGGACAGCATCGAGATCTTGCCGAATGTACTTCGGCAACGAGGAGCGTAGGGATGAGCGAAGCGAGTGATATGGTCAACTACCTCAAGGACCAGGCGGCGGTTGCCGCTGGCGGGGCCTTGAGCGAAGCATTGCAATTGGCCAACCAAGAGTCCGCCTCATTGCGCGCGGGCACTTACTCGTTGGGGGCCTTGATCCCGACGGTGCCGGCGGCCAACGTGCCGACGCTTCCTCCGCCTCCGGGTGCGTCGACGCTCGCGGTTGATTTTGACGCAGCGCTGGCGCAAGTGAGGGGCGTCGTCGACGCGCTATCCGGCTCGTGGTTAATGCAATATTTCCCGGCGGCGATGCCCGATGGGTTCGATCCGTTGATGGACCTCGTGCTGAATGGCGCCATCGTGTCCGACGCGATGCAGGAGATCATGTGGGAGCGGGCCAAGGCACAGACGGCGCGTGACGCTGCCCGGTTCGAGGACGAGGCCGTTGCCCAATGGGCTTCGCGCGGGTTCTCGCTTCCTGGCGGGGTGATCAACAAGCAGATACAGCGCAAAAATCAAGATCTGTTCTTCGCCAACGCCGACTTGGCCGCGCAGCAGGCGATCAAGGCCTTGGAGTTGCAGGTTGATGCGGCCAAGTTCGCCGCTGACGTCGGTACAAAGCTACGCCTTGGGCTCATCGACGGGCTTACCCGGCTCGTGTCCGTCTACGCGCAGTTACCAGTTGCAGCGGCGAACTACGCTGCAGCCGTGGCAGAGGCGAAGCGGGCGGCGTACACGGCCATCGGGGAGTATTACCGCGCGGTCATCGCGGCGTCCGACATCACGCTCAAGCCGGCGATCATAAACGCGGAGTTGATGCAACGCTATGTCGGCGACCTTGTGCAAGTGTCCGGGACGGCGATGGGGCATCAGGTACACGCCGCCGCCGCAGGAACAAACGCGTTGGCGCAGGTCGCTTCCGCCTCACTGAACGGGCTCAACGGCGTGGCTGCAGTCAGCAATATCGTACAGGGTTAAGGAGAAGGCTATGGGGTCTCCCTTGGATGAAGTGGAAAAAACGGTCCGGCGCCCGAGGACAAGCGGCGCGTCGGTACAGACACAGAAAGCGTTGATTGACTTAGGCGAGCACCCGACGATCACGAAGCTTCCTGTACCGGCGGCCAACGTGCCTGCGCCCGTACTTGAGGGGCCGGGCAATACGAAAGGCAAAACGACGTCGCAGGTATTGCAGGAGTTCACCGGCAAAACGCCCGAGCAGATGAAAGCCGAGCAAGACGCCCGTAACAAGGCGTTGTTCGAGAAACGCGGGCTGAAGTACCCGCCGCAATAGGAGACGAGCATGGCTGCGCTAGAAGATGTTTTAAACCGCGTCGTGAATCCAGGCGTTGCTATCCCGGGTGCCGCGCGTAAAGCTGAGGAAGAGCGACAACGCCAACTCGATTTGCAGGCGGCAGAGAAGGCGCGCGTCGCGGGGCGGGCTACTGGCGCGGCAGCGGCGGCCCCCGTAGCTCCGGCGCCTGCGACCGTGGCCGCCGCGCCAGTCGCCGCACCGGCAGCGGTTGCTGCTCCTGCTGCCGTTCGCCCGACCGTTGTACAGCCGCCTGAGTTCGCATCCGGTCGCACATTGCGCGTGTCTGAGCCGTCATCCATGCCGCAGCCTATTGTGGCCCCGGCCGCCGCGCCCGTGGGAGTAGCTGCCGCTGCGCCGCGCTTGGTCGCTGCCGAGCCGACCGTACTACCGGCGACGGAGATCGCTTCGCCGTTCACCGACCGCTTCGGCAACAAGCCGGAGCCCGGGTCGTGGGATGCCTTGTGGGGCGCGAAGTGGACTGCCGCGCGGACCAAGGAGCAGAACGCCGCGATCGCCGCGGCCTCTGGCGCCGGCAGCCAACGCCTTGGTGCGGACGTACAGGCGCTTCGTGCGGAGCAGGCGCCTGCGATGGCTGCAGCGGAGCAAGAAGCCGCTATGGCCCGGACTCGTGAGCAGACAGCGGCACAGCGCGACATCAGCGCAGAGCAGACGGCGCAACGCCGCGAGGCGGCGGAGCAGACCGCATCACAGCTCAAGCGCCAAATCATCTCGGTGCCGACGGGGCAACGGATTGACAATTCGACGGGCATTCCGGTTCCGGTGAACACGTATGCCTACTTCCAGCAGGATGAATCTGGTAAACTGAAACAAGTTTCTATCGACCCGGTACGGGGCGCCACGTCGGCTGCGCCTCCGAAGGCTGCCATTGACCTACTGAAGAAGAACCCGGGGCTCGCGAAAGACTTCGAGGCAAAATATGGTGCCGGCTCTGCCGCTACCGTTCTAGGGAAATAGGATGCCCAATCCGTTTGACCAGTTTGACGCGGTTCCACAGGCGAACCCGTTCGATAAGTTCGATGAAGCAACAGCCCCGCTACAGTCCTCCGGACTACGCCGAGCAGTCGCCGACCCGGCCATCTCGCTCGCTCGGGGTATCGTCGGCGTGCCCGAGGCGCTCGTCGGTCTTGCGGACATCCCCACAATGGGCGGCGCCGGCAAAGCGGCCGAAGCGCTTGGTTTTCGCCCGCGCGCAGCGAAGGAGTTCCTGGGCGAGTTCTACTCCCCTGAGTATAAGCAGACGCAGAAGGAACTGCAGGAGACTCAGGGGTTCTTCCCGACTATCCAGAAGGCTATCGAGAAGCCGTCGATTATCGCCCACGGGTTGATTGAGTCCTTGCCGAGCATCGGCGCGGGCGGTGCGATCGCCCGAGGTGCATTGGCCGCAGCCCCCCGGCTCGGCTTCGCTGGAGCGGGTGCAATAGGCGAGGGTGCGGTCTCCGCCGGTGCGACAGCCGAAGAGGTCCGCCAGCAGTCTCCGACCGGCTATC
>WBZO01001046.1_pt1 | contig 47959 bp, 36 predicted proteins | sample 5204261 | NCBI WGS metagenome assembly WBZO01 (sample SAMN12412400, study PRJNA552823) | activated sludge metagenome | isolation source: activated sludge from anammox sidestream of wastewater treatment plant... | place: USA: North Carolina | collected 2017-09
CCCGGCGTCGAGCTGCTCGACGCCGGGTGCGGCCACGCCGAGTTGGCCCTGGCCGTGGCCGAACGGGGACACACCGTGGTAGGCATCGACCTCGCGCCGACGGCGGTGGCCGCCGCGAGTGCGGCCGCCGCGGAACGTGGCCTGGACAACGCCACCTTCGTCTGCGACGACATCACCTCGTTCACCGGCTATGACGGCCGGTTCGGCACGATCTTCGACAGCACGCTGTTCCATTCACTGCCCGTCGAGGGCCGCGAAGGCTATCTGACATCGATCCACCGCGCCGCCGCGCCGGGAGCGCGCTATCACGTGCTGGTGTTCGCCGAAGGTGCCTTCCCGCCTGACCTGGAGACAAAACCGCACGAAGTGTCCGAGCCGGAACTGCGCGAGGCCGTCGGCCGGCACTTCACCATCGACGAGGTGCGGCCGGCGTGGATCCACGTCAACACCCCCGACGGCATGCCCGTCGCACCGGGTGCGCCCCGCGACGACAAGGGCCGGCCGATGATGGCCGCCTACCTGCTCAGCGCGCACAAGGACGGCTGAACCGCCGCGCGCGCAACGTTTTTCAGGCTCAGAGCACCTTGGTCAGGATCGTGGACTCCACGTTCCCCCGGGTGGCCTTGGAGTAGGGGCACACCTGGTTGGCCTTCTGCATCAGATCCTCGGCCTGGGCCTGCTCGAGGCCGGGCAGGTAACCGATGATCTCCGTCGTGAGCCCGTAGCTGGTCTCGTGCTTGCCGATGCCGACCCGGACGGTGACGCCGGTGGCGTCGTCGAGCTGCACGCCGCTGCTCTTGGCCACCAGGCGCAGCGCCCCCAGGAAACAGGCGGCGTAGCCGGCGGAGAACAGCAGTTCGGGATTGACCCCCTCACCGCTGCCGCCCATCTCCTTCGGTGGGCGGGTGTCGAGGTCGAGTTTTCCGTCCGAGGACTTCACGTGGCCGTCACGGCCACCCCCGGTGGCGGTTGATTCTGCGGTGTAGATGGCGTCGATGCTCATGGTTCGATCATGCCCCGTGTGGCCGGGCGTCACACCTGCTACTGAACCTTGTAGATCCAGATCGAGTTCGACGTCAGCTCCCCTTTGTCGGTCCAGCGGTAGCTGCGGGCCAGTCCCTGCCCGTCGTAGTTGTTGACGAAGTCGAGCAGCGCCGGCCGGGTGACCGCACCGGAGTCGATTCCCTTGAGCAGGATCGTCGCGGCGTCGTAAGCCTCGACGCTGTACGTGCCGGGCGCCTGCCCGAAAACCTTGGTGTAAGCGTCGACGAAGCTCCCGGTCGCCGGCCCGCAGGGGCAGGACAGGATGGCGTCCTTGGCAGCCTCGCCGGAGGCCTTCAGGAACTGGGGATCCTTCAGACCGTCCGGGCCGGCGAACAGCCCGGTGAATCCGGCTTCCCGAAGTTGCTGCAACAGCAGCGCGCCCTCGGTGTAGTACGAGGCGAAGATGACGCTATCCGGAGATTGGCCCATGATCTGGGTAACGGCTGCGGAGAAGTCCTTGTCGCCCTTCTTGACCGAGATTCTGCAAGCCGGATCAGCGATGGGGCCGAGGGTGTCGGCGATCGCCTTGATCTGACCCACGCCGGCGTCGGTGCTGTCGTCGACGAGGCAGGCCTTCTTGACACCCACCGAGTTCTTCAGATAGTTGGCCAGCGACGGTCCCTGCACCGCGTCGCTGGACAGCGCTCGGTAGAAGGACTTCCACCCCTGCTCGGACAATGCGGGATTGGTGGCCGACGGCGTGATCGCCACCAGGCCTGCCTGATCGAAGATCGCACCGGTGGCCTTGGTCTCGCCCGACCAGGTCGGCCCGACCAGTCCGATGATGCTGGCCTCGTCGACGATCTGCGGAGCGACCGAGGTCGCCTTTTGTGGATCCCCCTCGGTGTCGAAGGTCTTCAGTGTCACCTGACAGCCAGGGTTCGCGGCGTTGTGCTGCTCGACGGCGAGTTCGGCCCCGTCGCGAACATTGGTCCCGAAGGGAGTGTCCGGCCCGGTGAGCGGGCCCGCCATCGCGATCGCCACGGGCACGCAGGTGGCCTTGCCGTCACCGGCCGGATCGGCCGGGGTGCCGGCGTTCTCGAGTTTGACCTCGGCGCCGTTCTGGTCGACCGGGATCTGCGCGACGATGTTGAGGTCTTTTGCCGGGGCGCTCTTGGCGTCCTCCTGCTTCGCCTGAGAGCAGCCGGCGAGCGCAAGAACGGCGGCGGCGGTGGCGACGAAGGCTCGTTTCGATCTACCGGTCATGTCTCTCCTGTAATCGTGGGGACGCTTCGCCGAAGAGTAATGCCGGACCGCTCTCGAGCCGGTCACACTTCGGCGATTCGGCCCGCACCCCCGCATGACCCGCGCTATGAATCAGGCATGCCAACACCCGGAGTCAACCTCACCGCGCGCGAAGCCCAGCTGATCGACGAGACCAAACCCGCCGCGATGGCCCACCTGGATGCCGACCAGTTGATCGAGTTGCACACCCGGGTGCGCCGGGCCCGCGACAAATACGTCGGGCTGTACCGCCGCCGTGGCGCGGCCAAGGTTCGGGCGAAGGGCGCGCGCGGGGTGGCCGCCGAGGCCAACGAGCGCGGCTGGGCCAAGGCCGAGGTCTTCGAGGAGGCCCTGGCGCGAGTGAGCCGGCAGCTGGCCGCCGCCGCGCAACGCAACGCCCGTGACCTGAAGCAGGAGCGACTGGCCCAGGCGCGCAAGGAAACACCCGTCGCCGCCTCCGGCCGCACGCCGGCCAAGGCCACGACGCGCGGCCAGGCCGCACCGCCCCGCAAGACACCCGCACGGGTGAAGTTCGAGGCGTCGACCAAGGCGGCCGGCGGCCGGCGGCAGGCCAAGCGCGACAGCCGCTGAGTCGGCGCGGCAGTGGCCCGGTGACGGTGCCGCTCAGCCCGCGAGCAACTCGGCGATCTGAATGGTGTTGAGGGCAGCGCCTTTTCGCAGATTGTCCCCGGAGACGAACAGCGCCAGGCCGCGGCCGTCCGGCACCCCGGGATCCCGACGGATCCGGCCCACCAGCGAGTCGTCCCCGCCGGCCGCGTCCAACGGAGTGGGCACGTCTACCAGCGTGACACCGGGTGCAACGGCCAGCAGTTCGCGGGCCTGCGCCGGCGAGAGCGGCCGGGCGAACTCGGCGTTGATCGACAGCGAGTGCCCGGTGAAGACCGGCACCCGCACACAGGTGCCGCTGACGGCCAGGTCCGGGATACCCAGGATCTTGCGGCTCTCGTTGCGCAGCTTCTGATCCTCGTCGGTCTCCCCAGACCCGTCGTCGACCAGTGACCCCGCCAGCGGGATGACGTTGAATCCGATCGGCGCCACGTACTTGCTCGGCGCTGGGAAGTCCAGCGCGCCACCGTCGTGCACGAGGCTCTCGATACCGTGGATGACCGCGCGGGCCTGGGTGGCCAGCTCCTCCACACCGGCGATCCCACTGCCCGAGACCGCCTGGTAGGTCGAGGCGATCATCCGCACCAGGCCCGCCTCGTCGTGCAGCGGTTTGAGCACCGGCATGGCCGCCATCGTGGTGCAGTTCGGGTTGGCGATGATGCCCTTGGGCAACGTCTTACCGCGGACATCGCGGTCGAAATTCACCTCGCTGACCACCAGCGGAACGTCCGGGTCCTTCCGCCAGGCCGACGAGTTGTCGATCACGGTGACACCGGCGGCGGCGAACCGCGGAGCCTGAACCCGCGACATCGTCGCACCGGCGGAGAACAGCGCGATGTCCAGCCCGGTCGGGTCCGCGGTCTCGGCGTCCTCCACCTCAATCTCCTGGCCGCGGAAGCTCAGCTTCTTGCCCGCCGAACGGGAGGACGCGAAAAATCGCACGCTGGTTGCCGGAAAAGTGCGCTCTTCCAACAGTTTTCGCATGACGACGCCCACCTGACCGGTGGCGCCGACGACTCCGATGGCGACCATGACTAGCGCCCCGTCCCCGCGTAGACGACGGCCTCTTCGTCGCCGCCGAGGCCGAACGCCTCGTGCAGCGCGGAGACGGCCTTGTCGAGCTCGGAGTCCTTGATCAGCACCGAGATCCGGATCTCGGAGGTCGAGATGAGGTCGATGTTGATGCCGACGTGGGCCAACGCCTCGCAGAAGGTGGCCGTCACCCCCGGATGGCTGCGCATACCCGCACCGACCAGCGACACCTTGCCGATGTGGTCGTCGTAGAGCACGTTGGTGAAACCGATCTCACCCTGCAGCGAGGTCAGCTTCTCCACCGCGGTCGGCGCGGAGTCCCGCGAGCAGGTGAAAGTGATGTCGGTCTTGCCGTCCTCCACCTTGGAGATGTTCTGCAGCACCATGTCGATGTTGACGTCGGCGTCGGCGACGGCGCGAAAGACCTTGGCGGCGTAGCCCGGAACGTCGGGCACGCCGACGACGGTGACCTTCGACTCGCTGCGGTCGTGGGCAACTCCGGTCAGGATGGCGTCTTCCATGGCGGTGTCCTCAATTGATCCGGTGACGATCGTTCCGGGCTTGTCGGAGTACGACGAGCGGACGTGGATCGGCACGTGGTAGCGGCGGGCGTATTCGACACAGCGCAGCATCAGCACCTTCGCGCCGCACGCCGCCATCTCGAGCATCTCCTCGAAGGTGACGGTGTCCAGTCGCCGCGCGTCGGGCACGATGCGCGGGTCGGCGGTGAAGATCCCGTCGACGTCGGTGTAGATCTCGCAGACGTCGGCCTTCAGCGCGGCGGCAAGGGCGACGGCGGTGGTGTCCGACCCGCCGCGGCCGAGCGTGGTGACGTCCTTGCTGTCCTGGCTGACGCCCTGGAAGCCGGCGACGAGAACGATCTGGCCCTCGTCGAGCGCGGCTCGCAGCCGCCCCGGTGTGACGTCGATGATCTTGGCGTTGCCGTGGGTTCCGGTGGTGATGACGCCGGCCTGCGACCCGGTGAACGATCGGGCGTTCGCGCCGAGGGACTCGATGGCCATGGCGACCAGGGCGTTGGAGATCCGTTCGCCGGCCGTCAGCAGCATGTCGAGTTCGCGGGGCGGCGGGGCCGGGCAGACCTGGCGGGCGAGGTCGAGCAGTTCGTCGGTGGTGTCACCCATCGCCGAGACCACCACGACGACGTCGTTGCCGGCCTTCTTGGTCTCGACGATGCGCTCGGCGACCCGGCGGATCCGTTCGGCGTCGGCCACCGATGATCCGCCGTACTTCTGCACGACGAGCGCCACTGTCTCACCTTCCGGGGTTTGGGTTGCCTTTAAGGATAAGGGTCGGGGAGTAACGTCCGAACGATGCCTGACCAGCCCGCCGACCGGCTCGCCCAGACCAGCGTCCCGATCCATCCACCGATCGCCCACCGCTGGAGCCCCCGGGCCTTCGATCCGCAGGCGCAGGTGAGCGCCCAGGAAATCACCGCCCTGCTGGAGGCCGCACGGTGGGCCGCGACCTGGGGCCGTCGCCAGCCCGTGCGGTTCGTGGTGGGGCTGCGGCGGGCAGAAGCGCAGCGACCCGGGGATCAGCCGAGCGGTGACGCCACCTACCGGAAGCTAGCCGGTCTGCTCAACCGCGGAAACGCCTACGCCACCGCGGCGGGGGCGCTCATCCTGGTCTGCGCCGACGAGGGCGACGACGAGAACACCGCGCTGTACAGCGCCGTCGACGCCGGTGCGGCTGAGGCGAACCTCATCATCGAGGCGGTGTCGCGCGGCCTGATCACCCATCCGATGGCGGGTTTCGACGTCGACGGCGCCCGCGCGGCCTTCGATCTGCCGGGCGGGGTCCGGCCACTGATGGTGATCGCCGTCGGCCATCTCGCCGACTACGCAGGCGTCAGCGACGACGTCGCCGAACGCGACGCGAAGCCACGCGAGCGGATGCCGCTGAACGAGATCGCCTTCAGCGAGACCTGGGGCCAGCCCTGGCGGTGAGCGGCTACGCGGCCACCGAAGCCGCCAGAGCGAAACCACCGGCGAACGTCGCCACCACCAGCACCAGTGCCAGGGCGGGCCAGATCCACATCGCCGTCCCCCGGCGTTTCGCCATCCGCATCCCCACCACCGCAACGACCACCGCCACGCCAACCCCGCCCCAGGTCAGCAAGTAGGCCCAGGTGAGCTTGGACTCGTCGCAGGCCCTGGCGGCGCAGGGGTCGGTGGCCATGACGAAGAACGGCGACATCCCCACCGAGGCGAGGGCCGCCAGGCCGGCCAGCACACTCATCAGCACGGTGAGAAACCCGCCCGACGATCGCTGCGGAGCCAGGGACTGTGGGTTCATATGCGCGATTGTGCCTGGTGAGACAACCGGAGTACAGTGATCAACGTGCAGCGGGTGCTCCTTCTCGGACGCCGCGGCGGGGCCTAGTCCAGACCGGCTTCCCGTCGCGGGTGTTTCGCGATGCGCCGGTCTGAAGTCCCCCTTCAAATCTCCCGGAGCGAACATCGTGAACACCCATTCGTCAGAAACCTCGGTCGACGCCTACGTATCGGCCCGCACCATCAAGACCCCCGACGGAGGCCGCTGGGCCGGCCAGCCGTCGTGGAACACCCAGCGCAACTCCGCCATGCCGGTGAACCGCTACCGGCCCTTCGCCCTCGAGGTGGAGCACATCACGCTGCCGGACCGCACCTGGCCGGACAGGGTGATCGAGCACGCCCCCGGCTGGTGCGCGGTAGACCTGCGCGACGGCAACCAGGCCCTGATCGACCCGATGAGCCCGGCCCGCAAGCGCCGCATGTTCGAACTGCTGGTGCGGATGGGCTACAAGGAGATCGAGGTCGGCTTCCCGTCGGCCAGCCAGACCGACTTCGACTTCGTCCGCGAGATCATCGAGCAGGGCGCCATTCCCGACGACGTCACCATCCAGGTGCTGACCCAGTGCCGCGACGAACTGATCGAGCGGACGTTCCAGGCCTGCCACGGCGCCCCCAACGTCATCGTGCACTTCTACAACTCCACCTCGATCCTGCAGCGGCGCGTGGTGTTCCGCGCCAACCGCGACGAGGTCAAGGAGATCGCCGTCCACGGCGCGCGAAAGTGCTTGGAGGAACAGGCGAAACACCCCGGCACCCGGTGGCGTTACGAGTATTCCCCGGAGTCCTACACCGGCACCGAACTGGTGTACGCCAAACAGGTGTGCGACGCCGTCGCCGACATCCTCCAGCCCACCCCGGACTGGCCGCTGATCGTCAACCTGCCAGCCACCGTGGAGATGGCGACGCCCAACGTCTATGCCGACTCCATCGAGTGGATGAGCCGCAACCTGAACCGGCGCGACTCGATCATCCTGAGCCTGCATCCGCACAACGACCGCGGAACCGCCGTCGCCGCAGCCGAATTGGGCTACCAGGCCGGCGCCGACCGCATCGAGGGCTGCCTGTTCGGCAATGGTGAGCGCACCGGCAACGTCTGCCTGGTGACGCTGGGGCTGAACCTGTTCTCCCGCGGCGTCGACCCGCAGATCGACTTCTCCAACATCGACGAGATCCGCCGCACCGTCGAGCACTGCAACCAGCTGCCCGTGCACGAGCGCCATCCCTACGGCGGCGACCTGGTGTACACGGCGTTCTCCGGCAGCCACCAGGACGCGATCAACAAGGGCCTGGACGCCATGAAGATCGCCGCAGACGAGGCCGACGCCGACGTCGAGGACATCCTGTGGCAGGTCCCGTACCTGCCGATCGACCCCAAGGACGTCGGCCGCACCTACGAGGCCGTGATCCGGGTGAACTCGCAGTCCGGCAAGGGCGGGGTGGCCTACATCATGAAGGCCGACCACGGCTTGGTACTGCCGCGCCGGCTGCAGATCGAGTTCAGCCAGGTGATCCAGAAGATCACCGACGGCGAGGGCGGCGAGGTGTCCAGCAAGGAGATGTGGGATGCCTTCGCCGACGAATACCTGGCGCCGGTCCGGCCGCTGGAGCGGATCAGGCAGCGGGTCATCGGCTCGGAGACCGACGGCGGCACCGATGTCATCGAGGCGGTGGTGAAGCTCGACGGTGTCGAGACCGAGATCCACGGTGAGGGCAACGGGCCGCTGGCCGCGTTCGTCGACGCCCTGGGCACCGTCGGCATCGACGTGCACGTGCTGGACTACTCCGAGCACGCCATGTCGGCCGGCGAGGAGGCGGCGGCCGCGGCCTACGTCGAAGCCTCGGTCGACGGCAGGACGGTCTGGGGCGTCGGCATCGCCACATCGATCACGACGGCCTCGCTGCGCGCGGTGGTCTCGGCGGTCAACCGGGCGGCGCGGCTGGGCTGAGCGCCCTCAGTCCAGCTCCGTCCTGATGTCGACCTCCGACGTCAGCGTGCGGTGCACCGGGCACTTGTCGGCGATCTCCAACAGCCGTTCGAGCGTGGCCTCGTCGAGATCGCCTTCCAGGCGGATGCGCCGTTCGATGCGGTCGACCCGACCCTGGGCGGTCTCACAGGCTTCGCAGTCCGCGGCGTGAATCCTGGAGTGCCGCAGCGATACCGAGACGCCCTCCAGCGGCAGACCCTTGCGTTGCGCGTACAGCCGCAAGGTCATGGCGGTGCATGAACCCAGGGCGGCCAGCAGCAGGTCGTAGGGCGACGGCCCGGTGTCCAGGCCGCCGACGTCGACGGGCTCGTCGACAAGCAGGCGATGCCTGCCGGCGGTCACGGCCTGCTGGAAGGTCCCGACTCCGGTCTCGCTGACGGTCACCTGTTCGGTCTGGTCGTCCTGCGCCCGGCCGACGGGTTCGGTGAGATACCGCTCCGACCACGCGGCGATCACCTCGCCGGCATAGCGGGCGTCGCGGCGGCGGGACAGCAGGTGGTCGGCATCGTCGAGGGAGACGAAACTCTTCGGATGCCGGGCAGCGGTGAAGATCTCGCCGGCGTCGTCGATCGAGACGATCTGGTCGGTGGGTGCGTGCAGCACCAGCAGGGCCCTGCGCAGAGCGGAGACGTCGCTGAGCAGGCGATGCTCGGCGATGTCGTCGAGGAAGCCGCGGCGGATCCGGAACACCCGGCCGTCCAGTTCGACCTCGCCCTCGCCGCGGGAACGGATCTCCTCGATCCGGTCGCCGAACAGGTTCGCCACATGACCGGGGTCGGCGGGAGCTCCGATGGTCGCGACGGCCCGCGTCTCGGGGATGCGGGCTGCCGCGGCCAGCACCGCGGCACCGCCGAGGCTGTGCCCGATCAGCAGGGTGGGGGCGCGGCGGGTGGAGCGCAGATGGTCGGCGGCGGCGACCAGATCGTCGGTGTTGGACGAGAAGTCGGTGTTGGCGAACTCCCCCTCGCTCGATCCCAGGCCGGTGAAATCGAAGCGCAGGACAGCGATTCCGCGTGCCGCGAGGGCCTCGGCGATCCACCGCGCGGCACGGCTGTCCTTGCTGCAGGTGAAGCAGTGCGCGAAGAGCGCGACATCGCGAGGCTCCCCGGACGGCAACTGGAGCACCCCGGTGAGCAGGTGACCCTCGGGGTTGGGGAAGTCGAACCGTTCGGTTCTCATGTCGCTGTCCAGGCTAGAACAGTGCGAACTGCTGACCCCGGGCGACGGGCGCCTCGAACTGGTCGATCCCGATTCCGCCGGCGACGGATCCGACGGTGCGCATGAACTGTTCGTCGGAAACGGTCGGCACGCCGAGTTCCCGTGCCTGGAATCCCTTGCCCTGCAAAGGCAGCGCTTCATTGCAGATCACCAGGGAGGTGTCGGGATCGACCGCGTCGGAGTAGGCCAAGCCGGCGTGAATGATCCGCTCGACCAGTTCCTCGTGGGTGCGTTTGACCTCCGCCGACAGCGCCACCCGCATGCCCTGGACCAGTGGGCCGCCGCGTTCGTAGCGGCCCGGGTTGAGGTACGGGCACGGCATCCGGGAGGCCAGCATCTTCAGCGGCCGCAGTTCCTCGTGGGTGACCGCGCCGTTGGGCCAGCGGCGCCGACCCACCGGACGCACCGGCAGCCATACACCGCGCTCCCGTGCCCGCCGCAGCGCCGGAATGAGCACCCGGGAGAGCACTAGTGCGTCGTCGAACGCGTCGTGGGCGCGGGTTTGCGGGATATCCCAGTGCCGGGCAAGGGATTCCAGTCTGAGGTTATCCAGCCCGAGGTCCAGGCGGCGGCTCAACTCCACCGTGCACATGACGGTGTCGACCGGAAGCGCGGTGCCGGCCAGTTCCGCCTCGGCGGCGAGGAAGGAGTAGTCGAAGCCGACGTTATGGGCCACCAGGGTGCGGCCGTGCATGAGGTCGGCGAGGTCCCCGGCGATGTCGGCGAAGGACGGCTGGTCCTCGAGCATCTCGGCGGTGATGCCGTGCACGTGCGTCGGTCCGGGGTCCACCCCGGGATTGAGCAGGCTCACCACGGAGTGTTCGACGTTGCCGTCCGGGTCGAGTGCCAGCGCCGCGATGCTCAGCACCCGGGCCTGCCTGGGATTAAAGCCGGAGGTCTCGACGTCGACGACGACCCACCCGTCGTCCGCCTCGCCGGCCGGCCGGCCCCAGGTGTGGCTCACATTGCCAGGATGGCACGCGCCCCCGACAGCGTCCGGCACATCGGTGTCCGTGTCGAGGGGCGTCCGCGTCGAGCGGTGGCCCGCGGGCGCCGAATACACTCACCGGCGATGACGTCCACGAAGCCGCGAATGACCCTGCGTGGGCGCTCTGCGCTCGCTGTGGGGTCCGCTGCCCGCTGGGCGTCCCGCGTGACCGGGCGCGGCGCCGGCGCGATGATCGGCGGCCTGGTCGCGATGACGCTGGATCCGAGCGTGCTGCGCCAGCTCGGCCTCGGGCGGCTTACGGCCGTGGTGACCGGGACGAACGGCAAGTCGACCACCACGCGGATGGTGGCCGCCGCCCTGCGGACCATGGGATCAGTCGCGACCAACGCGGAGGGCGCCAACATGGACGCGGGTCTGGTGGCCGCACTGGCCGCCGACCGGGACGCCCGCCTGGCCGCCCTCGAAGTAGACGAGATGCACGTGCCGCACGTCTCCGACGCGGTGAACCCGGCGGTGATCGTGCTGCTGAACCTCTCCCGCGACCAACTGGACCGGGTGGGTGAGATCAACCACATCGAACGGACGTTGCGTACCGGCTTGGCCGGTCATCCGGATGCCGTCATCGTCGCCAATTGCGACGACGTGCTGATGACCTCGGCGGCCTACGACTGCCCGAACGTGGTGTGGGTCGCGGCCGGCGGCGGTTGGGCCAACGACTCGGTGAGCTGCCCGCGTAGCGGCGAGGTCATCGTCCGCGAGGGCGCAGACTGGCATTCCACCGGAACGGACTTCGCGCGGCCGGCGCCGCAGTGGTGGTACGACGACGAGAAGCTCTACGGCCCAGACGGTTTCGCCGCGCCCATGCGCCTGGCGCTGCCCGGTGCGGTGAACCGCGGCAATGCCGCGCAGGCCGTCGCGGCTGCGGTGGCGATGGGCGCCGATCCGGCCGCGGCGGTGGCGGCGGTGTCGGCGGTCGACGAAGTGGCGGGCCGCTATCGGACCGTGCGGATCGGCTCACACAGCGCACGTCTGTTGCTGGCCAAAAATCCGGCCGGCTGGCAGGAAGCGCTGTCGATGGTGGACAAATCCGCTGCGGGAGTGGTCATTTCGGTCAACGGCCAGGTACCGGACGGGGAGGACCTGTCCTGGCTCTGGGACGTCCGCTTCGAACATTTCGAGGGTACATCGGTGGTCGCCGCGGGGGAGCGCGGAACTGATCTGGCTGTGCGGCTGGGGTACGCGGGCGTCCAGCACACGCTGGTGCACGACACCGTCGCCGCGATCGCATCCTGTCCGCCCGGTCACGTCGAGGTCGTCGCCAACTACACGGCCTTCCTGCAGTTGCAGCGGGCCCTGGAGAAAGCCGCCGGCGGGCAGGAGCGCAGCGACTCGGGGAATCAGCGATGACCGAGGCGGTGCGGATCGGCCTGGTGCTGCCCGACGTGATGGGCACCTACGGCGACGGCGGCAACGCCGTCGTGCTGCAACAACGTTTGCGGCTGCGGGGAATTCCCGCCGAGATCGTCGAGATCACCCTGGCGGAGCCGGTTCCGGACTCCCTGGACCTCTACACCCTCGGCGGCGCCGAGGATTACGCCCAGCGGCTGGCCACCCGGCATCTGCTGCAGCATCCCGGCCTTCAGCATGCGGCGGCGCGTGGGGCCCCGGTGCTGGCCATCTGTGCGGCGATCCAGGTGCTGGGCCATTGGTATGAGACCTCGGCCGGCGAGCGCGTCGACGGCGTGGGCCTGCTGGACGTCACCACCTCACCCCAGCCGGAGCGCACCATCGGGGAGGTGGTCTCCACTCCCCTGGTCGACGGTCTGTCCGAGCCGCTGACCGGCTTCGAAAACCACCGGGGCGGAACCATTCTCGGGCCTGACGCCCGACCCTTGGCCGCGGTGGTCAAGGGTGCCGGCAACCGGCTCGGCGACGGTGTCGACGGCGCCGTGCAGGGCAGCGTGTTCGCCACCTATCTGCACGGGCCGTGCCTGGCCCGCAACCCGCAGTTCGCCGATCTGCTGCTGTCCAAGGTGGTGGGCCCCCTGCCGCCGCTGGACCTGCCCGAGGTCGAACAGCTGCGACGCGAGCGGCTGGCCGCCCCCCGGCGGGTGTAGCCCGTCCTTTCCCTCGCGTCCCCCTCGCGCCTCTGCTCCCGCCGAGATTGACGCTAGGCAGGCCATTTCCGCCTGAACCCCTGCGGGACTTCAATCTCGGGGCGCCATCCACGTGAGCGCAGGGCTTCGTCGATCCGCGCGATCACGTCGGCCTTCCCGTCCTCCTTGATGACGCGCACGATTTCCCATCCCCGGCTCGTCAGGAGCCGCGTGCGGCGCTGGTCCCAGACGTACTGCCGGCGATCGGATCGGTGCTGGTCGCCGTCGTACTCCGCGGCGACGCGGTATTCCTCCCAGCCCATGTCGAGAACTGCCAGCAACCCCGTCACGTCGTGGACAGGGATCTGTGTCCTGGGCGCCGGCAGCCCGGCATCCAGGATCAGTAACCGAAGCCAGGTCTCCTTCGGAGAAGCGGCCCCGGGATCGACGAACGGGAGCACCGTGCGAAGCCGCCGCACGCCGCGCGCGCCGGGATGGCGGGCGGCCAGTGTCTCGACGTCATCGACGGAGAACGTGATCGCCCGCATCAGCGAATCCAGACGTTCGATGGCCTTGGAGCGGGGAAGATGCCTGCCGAGGTCGAACGCGGTACGGACGACGGACGTGACGGGAAGTCCTCCGAGACAGGTGATTTCCCCCTCCAGCAGCGTCTCGTTGCGAACGACGAGACCCCGCGGCGGCCGGCCGTTCTGCCACACCAACTCGATCGGCGTCTCGTCGTCGATCCATTGCGCACCGTGCAGCGCCGCAGCTGCCGAGCCTGCGACGATCGCCCGTCGCTGCGACCACATCCATGCGGCGACTGCGCGATCTCTAAGCGTGAGTGGCGCACTTCCCGGCGCGTAGACATCGGGCAGTACCCTGCGGCGCTGCTGGAGTTGGTGACGGGTAAGCAGGCCAGCCTTGAGTGCTTCGCTGCCGATCACAAGACCATGCATGGCGGCAGCATGCACGTCTGGTCTCACCCGTTGTTTCCAGATTGCAGATACGCTGTGGAAAACGTCGAAAAGGCCTGCGTGGCTTCAATCTCGGCGGGCAGAAAGCGACAGCAGCTCCTAGACCATCGCGCGGCGCCCGGACAGGGCGCGACCGAGCGTCAGTTCGTCGGCGAACTCGAGGTCGCCGCCCATCGGCAGGCCCGAGGCGATGCGGCTGACCGTCAGGCCGGGGATGTCGCGCAGGATGCGGACCAGATAGGTAGCGGTGGCCTCGCCCTCGGTGTTCGGGTCGGTCGCGATGATCACCTCGGTGATGTCCACGCCGTCGACCCGTTCACCGATTCTGTTGAGCAGCTGGCGAATTCGCAGCTGATCGGGTCCGACGCCGGACAGCGGATCCAGCGCGCCACCGAGCACGTGGTAGCGGCCGCGGAACTCCCGGGTGCGTTCGACGGCCTGGACGTCCTTGGGTTCCTCGACGACGCACACCATCGACCCGTCTCGCCGGGCGTCGCCGCAGATGCGGCAGCGCTCGGCATCGGAGACGTTTCCGCAGACCTCGCAGAACTGGATCCCGTCGCGCACCCGCGACAGCACCGCGGTGAGGCGGTCGATCTCGGGGGGCTCGACGGAGATCAGGTGGAACGCGATCCGCTGCGCGCTCTTGGGCCCGATACCCGGCAGCTTGCCGAGTTCGTCGATCAGATCCTGGACGGGGCCCTCGAACAACGGACTACTCCGGCGCTGCCTGGCCGGCGGCCTCGGCGAGCGGGCCGAGGACCTCCTTGACGGTCTCCCGCATGGTGTCGGCCGCATTGCGCAATGCGACGAGGATGAGATCCTGCAGGATCTCCACCTCGTCGGGCTTGACCACCTTGGGGTCGATGTGGATGCCCAGCACCTCACCGCTGCCGTTCAGGGCCACCCTCACCAGACCGCCGCCGGCCTGTCCCTCCACCTGGGTAGCGGCGATCTGCTGCTGGGCCTCCATCAGCTTGTGCTGCATCTGGTGCGCCTGCACCAGCGCCGCCTGCAACTGCTGCAGGCCGGCAACGGCCTCAGGGGTCAGCTGCGGCTGTTGGGGTTGGAGGCCGAAAGCTCCCAGGTCGCCGGGGTCACCGGGTTGCATGACGGTCTCCTTGCGTTGTGGTCTCGAGTTTGTTGCAGCCTGGCATTTCCGGCCCCTGCTGACTTTCAAGCCTAGTCGCCCAGGGTTTACGGTTGCGGCCGTGTTGAAGTTGCGTGTCGTGGCCGCCGCGTCCACCGGGCTGATGCTCGCGGCGTCGTCGCTGCCGGCACCGGTCTCCCAGGCCGCACCGGGCGGCATCGCCGGCATGATCGTCTTCCTCGACCCGGGTCACAACGGCGCCAACGACGCCAACATGACCCGCCAGGTGCCCACCGGCCGCGGCGGCACCAAGGACTGTCAGGCCGGCGGCACCGCGACCGCCGACGGCTTTCCCGAGCACACTTTCAACTGGGACACCGTGCTGCTGATCCGCCAGCAGCTGACCCAGCTCGGCGTGCGCACCGCGATGTCGCGCGGCAACGACGACCAAGTGGGACCGTGCGTCGACGAACGCGCGGCCATGGCCAACGCCCTGCAGCCCAACGCGGTGGTGTCGATCCACGCCGACGGCGGCCCGCCGACCGGACGCGGCTTCCACGTGCTGTACTCCGCTCCCCCGCTGAACGCCACCCAGGCGGTGCAGTCGGTGCAGTTCGCCCGCGCGATGCGTGATCAGTTGGCCGCCGCGGGCATCCCGCCGTCGACCTACATCGGCACCGACGGGCTCAACCCGCGCTCGGACATCGCCGGCCTGAACCTCGCCCAGTACCCGTCGATCCTCGTCGAGATGGGCAACATGAAGAACCCGATCGACTCGGCGTTGATGGAGAGCCAGGACGGCCGGCAGAAATACGCCGACGCCGTGGTCAAGGGCGTGGTGGCCTTCCTGCAGACCCAGCCGCCCCGGACCAGCTAGCCAGCTGTTTCGACGACCTTCTTGAGGTTCCCCAGCACCTCGTCCTGGATCTTGCGCAGGCCCAGCGGGGCGAAGGTCTTCTCGAAGAAGCCCTTGATGCCGCCGGCGCCCTTCCACGTGGTCTTCACGGTGACGCTCGAGCCCGGGCCCGCCGGGGCGACGGTCCAGTTGGTCACCAGGGAGGAGTTGGCGTCCTTCTCGATGACGGTGTGCCCGGCTACGTCGACGCTGGCCTCCACGTCGCGCGACCGGGACTTGGTGGCCTGCAGCTTCCAGGCCGCCACGGTGCCCTGACCCTGGCCGCCCGCGAGCACCCGGTACTGGCTGTAGTTGGACGAGAGGATCTTCGGGCGAACGTCGCGGTAGTCGGCGACGGCGTTCAGCACGGTCTTCGGATCGGCGTTGATCAGGATGGTGCTGGATGCGCTGACCTGTCCCATTGAGGCTCCTCGGTGTCGACTGCCGGTTCGTGGGTAAGGGTAGTCAGCTAACCGGAGGGGCAGCATTGGCCGCCCACCGCCGGGGGGTGGCGGCGTTGGCCGAGAGTTATCCGGCCATCCCGCCGGACGCGACGGTGCGGCTGGCCAAGCCGACCTGCGTCACTTAGTCCCGCTCAGCCGTCGATGCGCCGGGCGCCAAGCTCGGTCTGCAGAATTTCGAGGGCCACTTCCTCGGGGTCCCGGCGCGGGGGTGGATCCTCGGCGTCTCGGACCGCCTCGGCGATGAGTTCCTCCTCCTCCACGGACTGAGGATCGGGCGGGGCCGGTTCCGGTTCGGGCGACGGTGCGGCGGCGGCGGGTGTCGGCGCCGCGGCCGGGCCGCCGACGTCACAGCGCACCCGCCAGTTCACGCCGAGTGCGTCCTTGAGGGCGTCGCGGATCACCTCGACGTTGTGCTGCTCGGACAGTCGCTTGGCCAAGGGTGGCGCCTGGTGGGAGAGGACCAGGACGTCCCCCTCCACCTCTCGGACGATCGCGTCGGCGAGCAGCGCATAGGTACTGCGGCTGCGGGCGCGGATCTTCTCCCGAACCGTGGGCCACATCTGCCGCACCGCGGTGGCGTCGGGTGCGGCGGGAGCCTCCGGCGCCACGGGCTCCGGCGCCGGCTTCTCCGCGGCCGGCTTCTCCGCGGCCGGCTTCTCCGGCGCGCCGAGATTGACGTCAGGGTGCTCCGCGGCGGCACTGGGCGTGCGGGGCTGCAATCTCGGCGCAGGTTCAGGCTTCTGCGAGGGCGGCTCGGGTGGGGCCGGTGGATCCGCAGCGGCCGGCGCCGGCGCAGCGGCGGGCTGGGCTTTGCGGACGTACTGCTTGCCGGATGACGACGGCGGCGCACTGGCCGCAGCCTCACCGGCCGGGATGGAGATGTCCAACCGGGTCTCGATGCGCTCGACGCGTTGCAACAGCGCCGATTCGGTGTCGCTGGCCGAGGGCAGCAGCAGCCGGGCGCACACCACCTCCAGCAGCAGGCGTGGTGCGGTGGCGCCGCGCATCTCGCCCAGCCCGGCGTGCACCACCTCGGCGTAGCGGGCCAGCGTCGCCGAACCGAGGCGGGCCGCCTGATCGCGCATCCGCTCCAGCACGTCTCCGGGCGCGTCGACGACGCCGCGGGCGGCGGCGTCCGGAACAGCTTGCAGCACAATGAGATCCCGGAACCGCTCCAGCAGATCGGTGGCGAACCGGCGCGGGTCGTGCCCGGCGTCGATCACCGACTCGACGGCGCCGAACAGCGCCGCGGCGTCTCCGGCGGCCAGCGCGTCGACGGCATCGTCGATCAGGGCGACGTCGGTGGCGCCCAGCAAGGCGAGCGCCCGCGGGTAGTGCACCCGGTTGTCGTCGGCGCCGGCGAGCAACTGGTCCAGGACACTGAGGGTGTCGCGGGGCGAGCCGCCGCCGGCCCGGATCACCAACGGGAAGACCGCGTCGTCGACCTCGACGTCCTCGGAGGCGAGGATCTTCTCGATCAGCCCGCGCATGGTCCGCGGCGCCAGCAGGCGGAAGGGGTAGTGGTGCGTGCGCGACCGGATAGTCGGCAGCACCTTCTCCGGTTCGGTGGTGGCGAACACGAAGATGAGATGCTCCGGCGGCTCCTCGACGATCTTCAGCAGCGCGTTGAAGCCGGCCGTGGTGACCATGTGCGCCTCGTCGACGATGAAGATCCGGTAGCGCGATTGCGCAGGCGCGTAGAACGCCCGGTCGCGCAGTTCGCGGGTGTCGTCGACACCGCCGTGGCTGGCGGCGTCGAGTTCGACGACGTCGACCGATCCACCGCCGTTGGGAGCCAGTGCCATGCACGAGTCACAGACGCCGCACGGCGTCGGGGTGGGGCCCTGCTCGCAGTTCAGCGAGCGGGCGAGGATCCGCGCCGAGGACGTCTTGCCGCAGCCGCGCGGCCCGGAGAACAGGTAGGCGTGATTGATCCGGCCGGCCGACAGGGCGTTGGACAGCGGTTCGGTGACGTGCTCCTGGCCCACCACCTCGGCGAACGTCGCCGGCCGGTACTTGCGGTAGAGCGCCACGTCAGCAGGCTACCCAGCGGGTCCGACGATGCCGACCCGAAGGGTCGGAGGAGGAGGCCCGCCATCGAACCCAGCGGGTCCGACGATGCCGACCCGAAGGGTCGGAGGAGGAGGCCCACCATCGAACCCAGCGGGTCCGACGATGCCGACCCGAAGGGTCGGAGGAGGAGGCCCGCCATCAGGCACCGTCACGCCGGGCTGGCGGGTTCGGAGCCCAGCAGCTTCTCCGTCGCCGCGAGCAGCGCGCAGGTGGCCAGCCCGTCGATGGCGTCGGCCAGATCGGACAGCGGCGGAAAGCTCGGCGCGATGCGGATGTTGGTGTCCTCGGGGTCCTTCCGGAGCGGGAACGACGCTCCCGCGTCGGTGACCGCGATCCCGGCGTCCTTGGCCAGGGCGACGGTGCGCTTGGCGGTGCCGGGCAGCACGTCGAGGCTGACGAAGTAACCGCCCTTGGGATCGGTCCACGACGCGATCTTGGAGTCCGACAGCCGGTCGTCGAGGATCTCGAGGACCAGCGCGAATTTTGGCGCCAGGATCTCCTGGTGGCGCAGCATGTGCCGGCGCACGCCGTCGGCGTCGCGCAGGAACTTCAGGTGCCGCAGCTGGTTGACCTTGTCCGGCCCGATCGATTTCTTGCCCGCGTACTGCAGGTACCAGGCGATGTTGCCCAGCGAGCCGCCGAAGAAGCTCACCCCGGCGCCGGCGAAGGTGATCTTCGAAGTCGAGGCGAACACGAACGGCCGGTTGGGGTGACCCGCCTGCGCGGCGAGGCCCAGCACGTCGACCTGCTTCACGAAGTCCCCGGTCAGCGTGTGCACCGGGTAGGCGTTGTCCCAGAAGAGCCGGAAATCGTCTGCGGCGGTGCGCATTTGCACCAGACGCCGCACGACCTCCCAGGAGTACACCGCCCCGGTGGGGTTGGAGTACACCGGGACACACCACATCCCCTTGATGGCCGGGTCGGCGGCGACGAGTTCCTCGATCAGGTCGACGTCGGGTCCGTCCTCGTGCATCGGGACCGGAATCATCTCGATGCCGAGCGTCTCGGTGATCGAGAAATGGCGGTCATACCCCGGCGCCGGGCACAGGAACTTGACCGACGGCTCGGCAATCCACGGCCGCGCCGAATCGACGCAGCCGTGCAGCATCGAAAAGACGACGGTGTCGTGCATCAGTTCGAGGCTGGCGTTGTTGCCGGCGATCAGGTTGGGCACTGGGATGCCCAGTAGTTCGCCAAAGATCGCGCGCAGCCCGGTCAGCCCGTGCTGGCCGCCGTAGTTGCGGGTGTCGGTGCCGTCGTCGTCGCGGAAGTCGTTCTGACCGGGCAGCGCCAGCAGGGCGTTGGACAGGTCGAGTTGTGCACTCGACGGCTTGCCGCGGGTCAGATCAAGGGCCAGCTTCTTGGCCTGCAAGTCGGCGTAGTTGCGACGCTGCTGCTCGTGCTCGGCTCGGAGCTCGTCACGGCTGAGGGACTGAAACGACACCGTGCGCCTTTCGTCAGGCCGTGATTCGCCTTCCGGCGAAGAAGAAGGGGACCCCGCGCACCCGCCAGAGCCCGTTGACCCTTGCTGCCTTCCAGCCCTGGGGGAGTTCACAGGATGGACGCCGCGCGGGGTCCGGTGGCGAGTCTAGTACCTCGCTTTCCCCCTCGTCGCCGGACCGGTACCGGCCGCCCACCGTCGTCACGCAGGTCGAGATCGGCGACCCGGGTCCGCTACCATGGCCGACGGAGGATTCGCCTAGTGGCCTATGGCGCTCGCCTGGAACGCGGGTTGGGTTAATAGCCCTCAGGGGTTCAAATCCCCTATCCTCCGCACCTAGTCCCGGGGTGCGATCCGGCTTCAGCGCTGGGTCGCACCCCGGGTTTCCACAAGCAGGCGAGGAGTGGCATGAGCCGGCGCGCCGCGAGGGCACTGCACCTTGCCTTGTTCCTCATCGGCGTCGTCCTCTACGTCGTGTTCATCCTTCCCCGCTGGTGGGTGCTGACCGGCGACATCCCCTCGACGCTGGCGACCACGGGACGGATCGCCACCGGTTTCCCGATCGCCCTGGCCGGCCTGCCGGTGCTGCAGATCCTGAGGGGCTCGCTGGCTACCAAGCCGCCCACCCCCGAGATCGCGCTGCGCCTGCGGGCGTGGTCCGCGGTTCTGCATGCGGTCGCCGGTGTGCTGATCCTGCTGGCGGCCATCGCCGAGTTCTGGCTGAGCCTGGAGACCGGGGGCCCGTGGCTGTTCGCCGTGTACGGCGCCGCCGGCGCGATCGCGATCCTGGCGTTCCTGGCGCTGTACCTGTCCTTTGTCGCCGAAAAGCCACCGGCCGCGCCCAAGCCTCCCAAGCCGCCGAAGCCGAAGAAGGTCAAGCCGGAGAAGGCCCGGGCCGACAAGGACGAGACCCCGAAGAAGCCCCGCGGCAAGAAGCGCGACGCGAAGCCGGCGGCACCGGCCGAGGCCGACGAAACGAGCACCGCGGTCGTCGTCGACGAGACGGCCGTCGAGGAAGAGTCGCAGACGGACGCCACCCCCGACACGACGAGTGTCATCGCCGAGGCGTCGCCTGAGCCGGCACCCGAGGCCTCATCTGAACCGGCCGATGAGCGGACGCCCGCAGAGGAGCCCGGGGGCGAGGAACCGGCGTCGAGCGGAGCCCTGCGCAACAAGCGGCCGACCGGAAAGCGCCGCTACCGGCTCGGCCGCTGACGCCGCACGCCGCCGCACGCGTGGTGTGAAGCCATCTTCACGACCGATCTGCCCGGTGACGACAGCTTCACACAGCGATCGAGGCCCTGCGGGCACCGGAAAAGCGGAACCCGCCGGGGACGAATCCCCGGCGGGCTCGGCTGTTGACAGTGACTACGGGACGAACGCCGCCAGCGGGTTGGCAATGGCGTCGCTCGTCGTCGGCACCTTCACAGTGAGGTCGCTGATGTTCACCGACCAGATCACTGCGTTGTTCGCGTACAGCGAGGAGTTCGCGACGATCTGCAGCTTCAGCGAAGACGTCGCGGCCGTCGGTCCGGTGTAGACGATGTTGGCGATCGCGAAATCGGTGACCGTGTGGTCCTTGCCGTCGAGGACAACCGGGATCGGGGTGTTGATGTTCCCGAGCACCTTCCCGGTGGCCGTGTCGATGACCTGGGCGTACACCGCCTTCGCGTTGCCGGTCCCGGAGTAGCTGAAGCTCACCGTGGGCGCGCCGACGACGAAGGTACCGCCCGCCGGGACGGGAATGGTCGCCTCGACGGCGTTCTTGGCCGGGGTGGCGAACGCCTGGTTGAACGGGAAGGAACAATCCGGGCCACCGGTGTCGCAGGTCCTCGGTCCCGACTTGCTGGTGAACGAATTGATCCGGCCGCCTGCGAGGTTGCCGCCGGTGAGCGAGCCGTCTTTGAAGGCCGGGGTCCACGGCATTTCGGGCGCCACCCACGACTTGCCGTTCTGATCCCACCAGGTAAACGGCGCGATGAGATCGACGATCGGGATTCCGGGCACGGGCGCCGGCGGGCTCGGGACGGTGAGGTAGGGCTTGATGTAGTCCTTCGCGTAGTTGTTGGCCCAGACCAGGTTCTCCAGGAACATCAGTGTGGCCTGCTTCGCCTGCTGGTCCGGAGTCAGGTGGTCGCAGATGCCGTGCCCGCCGCAGAACCAGAGCACCTTGACGAGAGCCTGGTTGGCGCCGGCGAAGAACGGGTTCTGCTCGAGCTGGGTCTGGGCGTTCTCGAGCGACTGCTGCAACGGGAACAGCGCGTCCACGATGCCCTGGTCGTACATCGTCGGAATGCTCAGCTTGGTCAGCAGCGCGGTCGGCCCACTGCTGGAGAGCACGGCCTGCGCGGACTCGCTGATGAAGCCGAACAGGTTGCCGGTGATCAGCGCCTGGGTGATCTGCGAGTTCACCCGGTTGATCGACGACGCCGAATTACCCGGCGGCACCAGCAGCGCAAAGGCCAGCAAGTTGGCCCAGGCGGTCTTGAAGACGTCGGTCGGGTAGAGCGACTGGTTGAGTGAGTTCCAGGCGATCGAGGGAACGATCGTCCTGATCCGCGGATCAACGGTGGTCAACTGGATACCGCCGCCGTATGAGCCGCCCATCATCGCGATGTCCGGCACGCCGGGCTTCTCGTTCAGCAGCGGGGTGTTGGCCTGAGCCCAGTCGATCAGCGCGGAGACGTCCCGTCCCTCGTAGAACGGATTGTCCACCTGCAGGATGCCGCCGGAAGCCCACTCACCGCGGGGATCCCAGGTGATCACGTTGAAACCGAGGGGCGCGGTGTTGAACGGAGCCGGGTAGCCCTGTCCACGCATCAGCGCCATGCCCGGCACCGAGCCCGCAGCCCCATAAAGCTCGTAGGGCTTGGTTGTGCCCGCCCCGCCCAGGCCGGGCCCGTTGAAGATCGTCGCCTGCTGGTTGCCCAGCGCGGGCAGCAGAGATCCGGCGGACGCGGGGAAGAAGTTGGTGCTGATCTGGACGCCGTCGAAGGAGGTGACCTTGATCGTGTATGCCACCTGCTTGCCGGCCGGCACCTGGGTACCCACGTTCACGGAGACCGTCTGGGTCACCGCCGAACCGATGATGGGAGCCAGCAGGTTGCCGAGGAACGGAGTGTTCTGGATCAGCTCGATGATCGGCTTCGCCAGCATCCCGATCAGCGGGATGCTGGTGATGGTCTGATCGAACTTCGTGTTCTCAGCGACCCGGACGGTGAAGTCCTGGGTGCCCGTCGGCGTGGGGAACTTGGTGGGGTTGTTCGGATCGATCCAGGTCGCGTACGGCAGGAACGTGAAGCTGCCCGCGCCGCCCTTCGCTCCGGCGGGAAGGGCGGGGTCCAGGGCGACGGGGACGTCATTGAGGTCGAGCTTGCCGCCGGCGGACGAACCCTCGAACGAGTAGGTCAGCGTGCACGTAGAGCCGAGCCCGCCGCACCCGCTGGAACTCGTGACGTTCAGGTTGCCCTGAATTATGCCGTCGAAGTAGGTGAGTCCCGGGGCGAGGGTGAGGGACGACGTCGCGCTCGCCGTCTGCGAGGCCGTGGCCGAGGCGGCGGCGTTCTCACGCTTGATGAAGGACGCGAGCAGCAAGTCGACGATCGGGTGTCCGACCGGAGCCGACGGGTCGCCGCCGGCGCCGCCGGTCGAGGTGACGGACCCGGCCGCGCTGTAGGCGACGACCTCACCGGCCGGCGCCGCTTCGGGAGCAGGGTCGGAGACGACGGGGTCGCTCACCGGAGCGACCTCGGAGACAGCCGGATCGGCGGGGACGTCGGCGGCCGGCTTGACCGGGGCGGGATCGGCGGACGACGTGATCGCCGAGGCGGCCAGGGGTGCGGGTGCCGACTCGGTGGCCGCGGGCGCGGGCACGCTCAGCGGCTCGACACTGGGCGGTGCGGACGAACGGGAGTTCTTGGTCTCCTGCGCGGAGACCGAGGAGGCGGGCGCGGGCGTCGACGAACCCCGGGCGCCCGTGTTGTGACCGCGTTCGGAAGCGCCCGACGACGACGCACCGTCGGACGAGGAGCCACGCGTGTCCGGCGCGGAACCCCGGTCGGCCGAAGCCACCCCGGCCGTGGAGAAGACGGCGGCGCCGACCCCTAGGGCCACCGCCAATCCACCGACTCGACCGACGAATTGCGATGCACCCATGACGTCCTCCAGGAGTTGTCGAGAAACCTGAGCGAACAGTAACCCGACAGCCGCATCCTCTTAGGGCGTTTTTAAGAGACGGCTCCAACTAATTTTCGACGCGCAACCAGGTTCGTTACGGAGTGGGAGTTCATGACGGTGGGCACCGAGCAGGTTCAGGGCCTCAGTAGATGGAGAAGTCCGTCGACCCGATTCCGTCCGGCGCCGCGTAGTTGAGGTAGATCGGGTTCTGCGCGTGGGCGATATTGCCGGTATTGAACAGCCCGCTGTCGATGAATGTCGTTGCGGCGGAACCACTCTTGGTGGTGTAGGTGTAGAGCAGCGTCGTGCCGTCCGGGGCGTACACCTCGATCTTGGTGCCCGCCGGCACGTCGGTCCCGGCCGGCGGATTGGGGTAGAGGGAACGGTTCAGCGTGCCACCCACACCGCCGGAGTCGATGATGGCGCCGGCGTCCTGCTTGGGGCCGCCGTTGACGCTGACCTTGACATAGGCGTCCGGTGCGCCCGGCAGCGAGACGCGGGTCGGGTACAGGTTCGGCCCAAGGATCAGGTAGCCACCCAGTCCCAACGGATTGGCGTTCTGATGGATGAGAACTCCGTCGCTGAGTTCGCCGGGCATCGCGGCGGTCGGGATCGGTTTGGGACCCGGGCCGGCGGTGTTGACGCCGACGCCGAGGATGCCGTCGGCACCCCAGGAGAAGAACGACTTGAAGTTGGCAACGCTGTCCGGGTATTCGGGGGTGTCGGTCACGATATTCACCGGGGCCTTGCCGACGGCGCCGTCGCCCAGGTCGACGGTGGTCTCGTAGGTGTCGAAGTGGTAGCACAGTCCGCCGCTGAAGCAGCTGTTTCCGCCGCCGATCTTGGGACCGAGCCCCGCCGCGGGAACCTTGTCGGCCGTGGTCACCAGGCCGGAGGCGCCGGTGTCGACGAGCAGAGTGGTCTTCGAGCCCCCATTGATCTTGACCTTGACCACCGGCTCGGTACCGGCGACGACGGTCACCGGGATTTTGGCGTAAACCTTGCCGTTCTGCTGGGCCTCGCCCACCAGCGCCTTTGTCGGGGCCACGTCGGCACCGAACAGCGCAAGCGGAGTGATGAGCGCGGACGCCGTCTGCAGCGACAGACCCGCGAGCTTGGTGTAGGTCAACTCGTTCTGCAGGCGGGCCTGCGCGATGTTGTGGATGAGCGGCTTGCCCACCGTGTCGGCCACCTGTTTCTGCGCGTCGGCGATGGTGGAGCCCCACAGGCCGAGCAGAGCCTGGGCCATGGCCAGTGCGGCCTGCGGCCCGAGGGAGCCCAAACCGGCCAGGACGTTGCCCGAGCCCCAGGTCGCCTGCTGGAGCAGTGCCTGCGACTGCGTGATCTGATCCTGCGCCAGCTTGACATGAACGCCCGGAATGATCGGGGTGTCCGGAAGCCAGGACTCCATGCTCGGCGCGGGATCCGCGGCCGCCGGTGCCACCGCTGCCGCGGGCGCGGACTCGGCGGCCTTGGCGGGTGCGGTGACGTCGACAGCCGGGGCGCTGTCGGCGGCGGGCGCCGGGACTACGGGGGCACTCACCGCGGCGGCCGCTCGCGAGGTGCGCACGGCGGCGGCGGGCAGGGGCTTGTTGTTGTCCGGGACCGACGCGGTCTCGGTCACTGTCGGGAGGGCGTCGGGCACGTCGACGTTGGAAGATCCGCGGTGCACCGGCGCGGAGGCCCCGGAGTTGTCCGCACCCGCCGAGGCATCGCGGCGAGCCGAGTGCGCCGCCCGACGCTCGGTCTTGGCAGACGAAGAGGACTGCGAGTCGGCGGCGGGCTTCTCCGAAGAGGTCGACGCGTTGCCGGCGTCATTGCCGGTCTCGGCGAAGGCCACGGCGGTGCCGCCGACCATCGCCGCGCCCAGGCCCAGGGTGACGGCGCCGGCCCCGAGCCAGGCATACGGCTGAATGCGGCCGCGGTTGGTCCGCTTGCGATTGGCGTTGGACATACCCGGCCCCCTGAAGAGAATTCGCCTTAAGGTTTCCTGAGATGTCTACCACACTTTGATTAAGAGCCGGTATCCGTCGGCTGGTAGACGCTGAGGGCCCGGTATCGCACCGCGAAGTGCGCGCGGCGGCACTCCTCCCCGGCCTCCCCGTCCCTGGCGACCCGCGTCGGCCCGTCGACGGACTCGACGGTGAATTCAGGAACCCGCAGCTCGTGGTAGAGCGGACTGCGCGCCAGCCGGCCGAGCGCCAGTGCGCCCAGAATTCGCCAGACGGCCAGCGGCCGGCCGGTCTCGAGGATCCGCACATCGATCAGCCCGTCGTCCAGCCTGGTGCGACGGGCCGGCGCGAACCCCGACGGCAGATAGACCGAGTTGCCGAGGAACAGCAGCGAGGTCTGCAGGGTCTTCCCGTCGTAGCGGATCCGCACGGGCTGATCACGCTGCAACGTCCGGACCATGGCGTACAGGCCGGCGAGCGGCTTGCCGATGCGGTGCTCGAGCCGCTCGCGCGTCCGGACGAAGTTCGGGTAGGCCCCGATGCTGGCGGTGTTGACCACCATGACGTCGCCATTGAGGCACATCAGGTCGACGGCGACGACGCTGCCCGACCGGATCGCCTCCACCGTCCGCGCGACGGTGTCGCAGCCGATGTCCTTGGCGAAGTGGTTGAACGTCCCAGCCGGGAACACCGCGAGTGGAATCCCCTGCTGCACGGCCACACTCGCGGCCGTGGCCACCGTCCCGTCCCCGCCGGCCACGGCGAGGACCTCGGCGCGGCCGGCCGCCGCGCGCAACAGCTCGGCGGGATCGTCATCGCCGGCGATCTCCACGATCTCGGTTCTCGGCAGGGCGTCGCGCACCTCGTCGATGACGCGCGTGCCGTTGCCGCCGCCGGAATCGGGGTTGACCACGAGCACTACCCCTTCGCCGTCGGGGCGTGGCGGAGCGTCGATATGCAACGTCTCGGTGGCGGGCAGCTGGGCCGGCACGATCGGCGGAACCAGCCGACCGCCGAGCACGGCGATCGAGGCGCCGATCCCGAAGCCGGCCACAACGTCGCCCGGATAGTGGACTCCGGTCGCCACCCGCGACATCCCGACCAGCCCGGCGAGCAGCGCGAGGCCGAGCCCTATCGCCGGGTTCTCCAATCCGACGCCGACGGCGAAGGCGGCCGCACTGGCCGAGTGTCCGGAGGGCAGCGAGTTCGACGTCGGAACCCGACGCGACCGTCGGGGCAGCGGCACCAACCGGCGGTCCGGCCGGCGGCGCACCCAGACCCGCTTGGCGAACTGGTTGGCGAACAGGCTCGTGACGGCGAGGCTGAGCACCCCCCGCCCGGCGCCCCGGCGCGCAGAGGGAGAACCGGTGGCCGCCAATGCCGCGGCGATGGCCAGCCAGAGCTTGGAGTGGTCGGCGGCGCGGGTGAGTATCGGCATGGTGGCGTCGAGCAAGGGGCTGGGCGACTCGGCCACCGCCTCGAACACCTCGCGGTCCAGGGCGCCGAGGCCGGCGGTGATCTGGCGAAAACCTCGTCCGCGCAGCGGCGTTCGTGCGGTCATAGCTCCCAGATAGCCGCCAGGGCGCAGTTTCAACCGGTCATCCGCCTACCGACCCGCGCTAAACGACCCGAGAGTGACTCGCCTAAACCGGTCGGATCGCCGGTATCTGAGGCAGAATGCGGGGAACGGCTCTGGGGCGGGAGCCGGGCGGGACTGCAGGATTTTCAGGTTCGGATGTGGGACACGGTGATGGTTGAGGTGGAGTTCGTCGGCCTCTACGACTGGGCCGTCCGTACGCCGTCTGCACGGTCGCACTGGGCGACGCCATGACGACGCGGGAACCGGCGCCACGCTGGGCCCAACCTGTCAACGATGTCGCCGGGGAGTATCGCCTGCGCCGGGCGGCGGAAGATGCGGCTGTGGAGTCGTGGGCGCTGCTCAAGGCAGTACGGGATTCCGACGGGCGGATCGTCGATTTTGTGTACCAGGACATCAACCGTCTTGGCGCTCGGCAGCAAGGTATGGATCGCGCGGACATGCTTGGACGTAGCGTCGCTGAGTCCCTGCCCGAATTGCGGCGCAGCGGCGTTCTGGATTTGTTTGTCCGCTGCATCGACACCGGGGAGCCGCTGATCCTCGACGATCTTTCCTACCACGGCAGAACGCTGGACGGCCCGGAGCCGCAGACTCGCCGCTACGAATTGCGCGGAGTCCGGGTGGAGACGGAGTACCTCAGTCTTCACTGGCGCGACGTCGATGAGCGGTACTGGACCCGTCAGCAAGTTGCTGAATCGGAGGACCGCTACCGAATTCTGGCCGGGCAACTGGATGCAAGCCGCCGGCTGTTGCGCGCCACCGTCGACAGCATGCTCGATCCGCAGATGTTGCTGCAGGCGGTCCGCGACCCCGCCGGGCGGGTGGTCGACTTCCTGTACCGCGAGGCCAATGATGCGGCGGCCAAGGACATGGCGACCACCAGGGATGAGCTGATCGGCAAGACCGTACTCGAGTTGCTGCCCAGCTTCGCCGAATCGGGGCCGATGTCCTACTACATCCAGTGCCTGGAGTCCGGGCAGCCGGGAGCCTTGGACGACTACTCCTATGACCACGAGATCCAGGCCGACAGTCGGCGCTACGACATCAGGATCGCTCCTGCCGGTAAGGACCTCATCAGCCTCACGTTTCGTGACGTCACCGACCGCTTTCAGGCCGCGCAACGCGCCATTGCAGCCCAAACCCTGTTGCGCGCCACCGTCGACAGCATGCTCGATCCGCAGATGTTGTTGGAGGCAGTCCGCGACCCCGCCGGGCGGGTGGTCGACTTCCTCTACCGCACCGCCAACCTCGCCTTCTGTTCCTACCGTGGGTGGGAGGAACGAGAGATCATCGGCAGGAGCCTTCTGGAAGCCCAGCCGAGTCTGGTCAGTTCCGGGCTGTTCGGGAGGTACGTCACCTGCGTGGACACCGGAGAGCCGGTGATCCTTGACGACTTCGAAATCTTCAACTCGATGCTCGGCGAAGACCGCCGCTTCGACATCCGTGTCGTTCGCGCTGGTGTCGATCTGATCAGCCTCACCTTCAGCGACGTCACCGAGCGATCCGATGCAGCCCGGCGTATCGCGTCCTCCGAACGGGCTTACCGCCTGCTGGCGGAGAACTCCAGCGACATGGTCACCCACGTCCGGGACGGCAGGTTCGCCTGGACCTCGCCCTCCGTCGCGGACGTAGTCGGAGCGTCGCCCGAGTATTGGGTCGGGCGTCCTGTGCTTGAGATCATTCCGCCCGAGGATGCAGCCGCCTTCGCCGCCAGGCTGGAGACGCTGAGCGCAGGTGGCACCGTCCGGGAACGCGTCCGGGTGGTCGCGGTGGACGGCGTCACCCACTGGGCCGACCTGCACGCCAGACCTCTTTACGGCGACGATGGTCACCAGGACGGATTTACCGGCGCGCTGCGCATTGTCGATGCCGAAGTGGCCGCCCAGCAGGACGCGGAACAGGCGCGGCGACAACAGGCCCGAGCTGATGCCCTGTACCGGCGATCGGTGGACAGTGCGGCGGTCGGGATGTGCCTGATCAACGCTGAGGGCGACTTCGTTGACGTCAACGAAGCGGTGTGCGAGTTCTTCGGCTTCGACGCCGAAACCCTGAAAAGCAAAACCTGGCACGAACTAACCCCCGAGGCCTACACGCAGGCCGATCGAGACAACCTCGCCGACCTCTTCGCAGGCCGCATCGAGTCCTACCGCCTGACCAAGCCGTACATCCACGCCAATGGACACCCGATCTGGGGCGATCTCTCCGTCGGGTGTGTCCGAGACGGCGACGGCCACGTCGAGGTCTTGATCGCCCAAATCAACGACATCACCGCAGAAGTCCAATCCCGCGAGCGACTCGTCATCAGCGAGGAACGGAACCGGGTTCTCGCCCAGGGGCTGCAGTCCGAACTGAGCAGTGCCGCGAAGTATCTGCGATCGGTCCTGCCCGGCGACATGGCCGGGCAGGTGGCGGTGTCCACGCGCTACCTGCCGTCCAACACCCTCGGCGGTGACTGCTTCGACTTCCGCTGGATCGACGATGACCACTTCATGGTCTACCTGCTCGACGTCTCCGGCCATGGTGTGGAGTCCGCCCTGATCGCGGTCTCCGTACACACCATGCTTCGGTCCGCCTCCTTCACCACAGAGACCATGCTGCAGCCGGATCGGGTTCTGGCGACACTCAACCAACAGTTCGGCATGGACCAACACGGCAGCAACTACTTCACCATGTTCTACGGGGTCTACCAACGCTCCAGCGCCACACTGCGCTACGCCAGCGCCGGACACCCGCCCGCACTGGTCTTCACCGGCGGGCAGGTCACCGAGCTTTCCAGCCAATCGTTGCCGGTTGGCATGTTCGGCGACACCACTTTTGCCACCGCCACCGTGCCGGTTTCCCCCGGTAGCCAGATGTTGCTTTACAGCGACGGGGTCTACGAACTCCAACGCGGCGACGGCGGGCAGTGGCCACGGAGGGCCTTCCTGGACTGGTGCACCCGTCTGGGCGGATCACCCGACTGGACGCTGGACGACGTCATCGACAACGCACTCGACCACAGCGCCACCGGCAGCTTCGATGACGACTGCTGCCTCGTCCGACTGACGTTCGACTGACTGGCTCTCAGTGGCGGCGGAGGGCCCGTCGCCCGGGTCTCAGGCGAACGCGGCCAGGACCAGCGCGCAGTCGTCGTCGAATTGGCCGTCGGGGCTGAGCGTCTGGAGCCGGTCGACGAGGAGGTCCAGCGACCAGTCCGGCCTGGCGGCCATGGTGGCGCAGATTGTGGCGAAGTCCCTGTGCGACATCATCGGGTCCTCGGCGGTTGTGCGGTTCTCGAACTCGTAGGCCCCGTCGCTGTAGAGCAGCAGCTGTCCACCGGGGGGCACGGTGTAGGAGTCGGTGGTGTAGGTGGCCTCGTCGAACACTCCGATGGGAGTCCCCACGGTCGACAAGGCGGTGGCCGTCATGGTGTCGCCGTTCCGGTTCAGCGCCAGGGCGGGCGGGTGTCCGGCGCTGGCGTAGCGCAAGGTGCGGGTCGACTTCTGGTAGACGCCGTACCAGATGGTGAAGTAGGTGTCGCCCTGGTCGTCCATCGGGAAGTCGCGGTTGAGCTTGTCGAGTAACCGCGCCGGGTTGAGCAGTGTGGACATCGGCAGCGCCTCCGAGCGGATGAGGTTGTGCACCGACACCGACAGCAGCGCAGGTCGGATTCCGTGGCCGGAGACGTCGATCAAATAGATCTTCAGATGGTCGTCGTCGAGCCAGCGGAAGTGGAAGCCGTCGCCGCCGAGGTCCATGGCAGGCAGGTAGCGGGAGGTGATCTCCACCTCGCCGTGCAGATCGTCGGGCAGGATTGACGTGACGTAATCCTTGGCGCTTGCCATTTCAGCGTGCAACTGGTCGGCCAGACGGCGGTTCTCTTCCTCTTGCTCGACTTCGGCGTCGATGAGCCGCAAGGATGCCGTGGACCCGTCTCTGACGCCGTCGGCGTCGAAAAAGGGTGCAGCGTGTAGGTGTGCCCAGTGGGTCACTCCATCGACCGCGACCACCGCGACGCGCGCCTGGACCGACTCCCCGGCGGCGACCAGCGCCCACTGTCGTTCGAACTCGGCGACCTCGGCGAGGGGCACCACCTCCCGCACCGGCCGTCCGAGCCAGTGCTCGGGGGGTGCGCCGAGGAGGTCTTCCACGGAGGGGGAGACCCAGACCGCAACCCCGTCTCGGATGTGGACGATCGTGTCGGTCGAGTTCATGGCCAGCAGGCGGTACTGCTCCTCGGAGGCGGCCAGCCGTTGCGCCGCCGCGAACCTCTCGGTGGTGTCCCGGATGGTTCCGGTGAGCAGGCCCGGACGCACCCGGGCGACACGGATGTCGAAGCGCCTCGGCTTGCCCACCGGGTCAATCAGGTATTCGAAATCATCCAATTCGACCGGTTCTCCGGTCGTGGCACAGCGTGCGTAGAGCGCCATCAGACCCGAACTGACCACGTTCGGGAACAACGCCGGCATGCTGCGATCCACCAGGTCCGACCGCGACACACCGAGGTAGTCGCAGTACGCCTTGTTGACGTCACGCAAGACGAGGTCCACCACGGTTCCTACCGGGTCGGTGATCGCCTCGACCACAGCTTGGGGGTCGAGCATGGCGTCGGCGGAGGCCCGCAGCAGATCGCTGGCGTGTTGGAGGTTCTGCGCCGCCTCGAACCGGTCGGTGACATCGCGCCAGGTGAGGCTGATGGAGTTGGCGGTGGCCCGCGTGGCCCTCAAGTCATACCGACGGCTGTCGTCGATGATCTCGTTGTCGTAGGTGAGGTCATTGATGATCACCGGTTGGCCGGTACGCAGACATTCCACGTACTGGTCGAACAGCCCGACCTCGGCCACGCCGGGTGCCAGCTCCAGCAATCCGTGGCCCAGCAGCTCCCCGCGCTCCAACCCGAGATAGTTACACGTTGCCTGGTTGACTTCGCGGTAGCGGAAATCAACGACCCGCCCGTTGGGATCGCGCACCGTCTCCAAGAGCACCTGGGGGTCGATCATCCCGTCAAGGCTGGCCCGCAACAGAATCCGATCCGACTCGTGGGCTTCGCGCAGGAGGAACTCGCGGCGGCTCAGGCGGTAGGCAGCGGTCGCGAGAACGATGGTGCCCACCGCCGTCGCGATGGTCAGGGCCAGATCGTCGCGAAAGCTCAGCCCAAGAAGAGCGCGCCGCGTCAGGCCGACAAGCAACGGGAAGCCGGCGAGGATCATGCCCAACCGCGTCAGCGACCACCGGTCGGACCTGTCGAGCAGCCATGCCGGTCGCAGCAGCACGATCGACGCGCCGAGAAGCAGCAGAGCGACGGCCGTCGTCAGGGCCATGCCGGTGGAGGAGCCGATCCGTAACAGGGCCACCGCTCCAAACAGATACGCCACGATCGTCACGAACGGCATCACCATTGCGGCGACGAGGCATCCCACCCAAGCCGCGTGGGTCCACCGTCGCCGTGACCGCGTCAGCGCAACGGGGACCGACAGGAACAGAGCCGACGACACCGTCTGGGGGCTGGGACGGCCCGGCAAGACCGGCTGTATCCGGCGCACCGCTTCGCCAAACCAGAACGGGTCCACGCCGAACGTCCGTCTGGTCGCGTACTCCGCAAGGATGGTGACGGTGGTGACACCCACCGCCGCCGCCAACCCCCGCCCGACCCATATCCGCATCAGCGACGGATTGCCGGACTGCACCAGGATCGCCACCGCGAGGGCCGCCATCCACAGGGCAGTCCACGGCTTCATCGGCGGCCAACTCGGGTGGATGCGGGTCAACGCCTGGATTCCGGTCGCCCACCCGAACCACGCCACGGCGGCGAGGATGAGAACGCCTGCAGCAGCGACGCGGCCCCAACGCAGCAGGGTCAGCTCCCGACGGTGCTCGCGAGTCACCCCACCCATCCGACCTCCGTTCGGAGCATGCCAACCTGCCACGGTTCGGAGGTCTACCGATCCAGCTGGAAAGGATACGACCTCGAAATGCAGGCCGTATTTGCGATCACCGCGCAGGCAACGCTTGGGCTGGAAGTGGTTGAGCGTGCTACGGGAGTAGCGGACCGGCAGTCCGCTCAGCTAGGACTCCACCACTACGGAGTGGGCGACAGCGGCGCCTTCGGGCCGAATCCGACGATCCAGCCTCCGGTCGGGTGGTCGCGCTTAATGCCGATCTTCCCGCGCGTGGCGGCGCTCCTGGGTAATGAGTTCTGTGGCATGGCGGCGGTCCAAGCCGGCACGTTCGGCGGCGTTCCGCACATTGAGCCAGGCGAGCTGGACGGCGTGGCGGGTCGCCAGCTCCAGGTGTTGGCCGGCGTGCAGTATGGATACAGCCACGCGCCGCGGCGCTACAGCGTTGGTCACCCGTTCATGATCGGTGATGTGTCGCTCAGCCAGGCGCGCACGCTGTTCGCGGTGCCGCGTATAGACACTCTCGTGCGCGGACAGGTGTCTGTCGTACAGCGCCGCATGTTCGTCGACATGGCGGTGTTCGGCAGCTGCGTGCTCCGAGACGTGCCCAGAACCGGACTCTCCGTGCTCCATCCCCTCGTTCACCACGATGGACACCTTCTTCGTTCTCGGCCTTATTTAGATTGTTGACGCTACTCCGCACCCAGGGGCAATCAGTCTGAAATTGCAATGACCCGTGGATTAATCGACAGCCGAGTTCCCTATCGGGCCTTGGGTGCCGACGGTCAGACGGACGACCGACACCGCTGGATCTGTAGCACGACTTCAGAATGTGGTACGTGGGTACCCAATGAGAAGTGGCCCGGAAACTCCGCGCTTAGGGCAAAAGCGGCCGGACAGGCAACGTTGCGGTGCAGGATGACGGACATGGCCGCGCTCGTACCGCCGACGCCGACAGTGAAGTACCGCAGTTGGCCCCCGCGCCTGACGAGTCGCGTCCTGCTCGATCTGCGGATCTGGATGATGGGGTTCGGGCTGCTCATCGGCGTGGTCTTCCCCTTCGCAGTCGTCCCGCTGGGTGTCCAGCACGATGTCGCGATCCGCCCGGCATTCTTCGCCGCGACGATCCTCGCCGGCCTGCTGGTCGGCGCCATCAACAACGCCCTCGTCCAAAGGATCGTGGGCGTCCGGTTGCGGACACTGGCCGTCAGCATGAGGCGCGTCGAGGTTTCTCTGCGCGAGGCCACAGAGACCGGCGACTGGACGTCATGCGACCCGGCGTCCTGCCGCGTCCCGGTCGACTCCACCGACGAGCTCGGCGAGTCTGCCGGCTCCTTCAACCTCCTGGTTGACAGCTTGGCGGCCAGCCACCGGGTGAACGACGGGATATCGGCCATCGGGGAAGCCCTGGCTGCGCACCTGGAACTCGTGCCGCTGGCGGAGTCCGCCCTCCATGAGGTGACGATGCGCACGGGTATCGACGGCGCCGCCCTGTTGGTGGTCAATGCCGGCCGCATCGACCTCGTCGGTTCGCTGGGCATCCGGGACGGCTCCGGGCTCGCGGATTCCGACGCCGTGCAGAACGTGATCCGGTCGCACGAGGCCCGGATTCTCCACCTGCCTCCCGAGGTCACCCTGACCGGGACGGTCGTCACCTTCGTCCCTGCCGAGGTCCGGGTCCTTCCCGTCCGGCACGGAGTCGCCATCGTGGGCGTCCTGGTCCTCGCGGCAGCCCGCCCCATGGATCGGGAGGCCGTATCGGTCGTCGAGTCGGCTCTTCCCGGCCTCGCCGTCGCCCTCACCAATGCCCTGAGCCACCAGGATCTGCAACGGGTCGCCGCTCTGGATCCGCTGACGTCGGTCTACAACCGCCGGTTCGGTATCGAGCGGCTCAAGGACGAGGTCGCGCGTTCCCAGCGGTCCGGGGACTCCCTCGGGCTGCTCATGTTCGACCTCGACCACTTCAAGTCCGTCAACGACACCTACGGCCATCTCGTCGGTGATCGGGTGCTCCAATCCGCCGTTGCCGCCACCCGTCAGGTGCTGCGCGACGGCGACGTCCTCGTCCGCTACGGAGGTGAGGAGTTCCTCGTCATCCTGCCCGGAGCGGGTCGACGGGACCTGATCGAGATGGCCGAACGCATCCGGCGCAGCATCTCCGAGGCGGAGACAGTCACAGGCGGGCATCGACTGTCGATCACCGTGAGCATCGGTGGTGCGGGCTTACCGGACCAGGTCGTTCGTGACCCGGCGGAGCTCATCGGAATCGCCGACCAGGCGCTCTACACCGCCAAGGCCGCAGGGCGAGACCGAAGCGTCATCGCGTGAGGGCTTCATTCCCGCGTCGACCGTGCCACAGACGGACGCCGCCTCCAGAAGGGCCAACGGGTCGAGTAGGGCGTCATTGCTGACCCGCAGCAGACTGGGGCACGCAGACAGTGGCGATTCACTCTGCCTTGTCTTGCCTCTTCAAATCCCGATCCCGGCTGGGCTGAACCCTTTTCGGCTCGCCCGGCATCTTCGGATAGTTCGGTTCTCCGGGCACTTCAACCCTGTGCGGTTTCAGGTTCATCCCCCATTTAGTCGACGGCGGACCCAAGGGCCAGCGGGCAGTCCGGGCCTTTGCTTGGGGAGCCTGATTCCGATTTCGCGTGCCACGTCCTCTCCGAACACGAAGTTCCTCGCTGTGGTGCTCTGATGCGAGATCGCCGTGTCGTCGGCTGCAGGTAACGTCCGGTCCGTGGACTTTCCCGATGAAGCCACCGTCCTCACACACGGCTTTCGCTTCCGCCCAAACTGGTGGACGCCCAGGGTGTCGACCGAATGTGGCGGCTTCCTCGCCGAACTCCCAGCACTCGACCGTGGCTACCACAGGATCAACCGCGCCGATCTGCTCGGCGCCCCGACCGTAGGCCTACCCCAAGCGCTCGTCGGCGGATACGTGTGGGGTACCGGCAGCTCGGCGTTTCTGGTGGGCCGTCGGGCGCGGGTGTTTCGAGACAATGAGGAAACGCGGATCGCGAACTGCCTGCAATCGGTCAGTGGCCAACTGCGCCGGGGAAACACGGCCGACGCCTACGAGTCGATGCTTCGGGGACGTGCCAACAACCTGAAGCACCTCGGTCCGTCGTTCTTCACCAAGTTCCTCTACGCAGCAGACGCAGATGGCGCCCAACCCGGGAGAGCGCTGATCCTTGACCGGTTCGTCGCAGTAGCCCTGAAGGACCTCGACGGCTGGGATATCTCCTGCACCGGTCCTTGGGGGCCAGCCACTTACGAGCGATGGATCGAGCACGCGCATGGGATCGCAGCTGGAGCGGGCGTGCGGGCCGACGCCGTCGAGATGGCCTATTTCAACCATGGCCGGGGGTTGACCGGACACCGCGTGAGACCAGTGGACTCGGTATGAGAACCCGCTCGGTTTCGCCGGTAGCTGGTCGACGACGAGGCAGGGAGTGTGGCCATGGCGAAGCGGGATGACGTCGAGGTAGAGGTCAGGTCGTCGGTCGCACCGACGCGCACTTTGCGCGTGTCAAGCGCAAGCCGCGTTGTCTTTCCGGCGACGGACACTACGCCCGCGATAACGAAGCTCGACCTCGTCAACTACTCGATCGCAGTGGGCGAGCCACTTTATCGCGTACTGCGCGAGCGCCCAACAACTTTGGAGCGATGGCCCAACGGGGTGCACCCCGGGATGCAGCTAGGACGAGGTGCCGACGACGGTGGCTTTTATCAAAAGCGCATGATTCGAGCGGCGCCAGACTTCGTCGACGGTGTCGAGATCACCTTCCCTTCGGGCAGAACCGCCAGGGAAGTCTGCCCGACTGAGCCGGCGGTGCTGGCCTGGTGCGTCCAGATGGGGACCATCACATTTCATCCCTGGCCGGTCCGACGAACGGGCGAGCCGAGTTCTGTGGACAAGCCGGATGAGTTGCGGATCGATCTGGATCCCGAACCTGGGACCAGTTTCCGTGACGTCGTGAGAGTGGCGCTCGCCGCTCGGGACTTGCTAGGCGAATTCGGGATGACTGGTTACTGCAAGACATCCGGCGGCCGAGGGGTGCACGTGTTCGTGCGGATCAAGCCCGATTGGGACTTCGTCGAGGTACGTCACGCCGCCATTGCTTTCGGTAGGGCGTTGGAGCGGCGCGATAAGGGCGTAACTACCGAGTGGTGGAAAGAATTGCGTGGCGAACGGGTCTTTGTCGACTACAACCAGAACTGTCGTGACAGGACGATCGCTTCGGCGTGGTCGCCCCGGGCGCGTCCTGGGGCACCGGTCTCAACACCGGTGGCTTGGGCTGAGCTTGAGCAGATCTCGGATCCCCGTGAATTGAACGTATCCACTGTGCCAGAACGCCTTACGGCGAACGGTGACCCCTGGAAGGGTCTCGACGACGAACATCACCCAATTGACCAATTGCTGGAGCTATGGGACTCGGATCCAATCGAAATGAATTTTCCGCCTGACTACCCGAAAATGCCGGGCGAGCCTCCGCGGGTGCAGCCGAGCAAGAAGGTAGCCGCGAACTGGGACGACGACGGCAACCCCATCTAAGCGCGCCAAGTCAATCGCGTTTGACCCGCCAGTCCGGCTCCTACGGGCCGACGATGGTGATGCGCGTCATCAAGGGAAACTGCCGATCCGCTCGCGGTCGGCATGTCGCCTCGCCGCCGGGCAACTGCTGAAGTGCGTGACCAACGTGACCTACTTTCCGTCGCGGCGAACATCCCACGCGCCTCGATGCGTCGCATCTGTCGACTCATCGGTAGTTGCGCTAGTGGCGTCAGCAACAAAGGGTGTGAGCCAACGCGTGACAGCAACCCTCCGTGGAACGTCAACATGCAGTGGGCGATGTTGGGACAACCTCGACGTGCTGGCAGTACAGCTGTCGGCGGCGACGGCGCGGCACATCGGCGCTGGCAACGCCGCCGGCAATGCTCCGAAACCTGTTGACGAGGACCGGGTTTCACTCACCCGAGGCAATCACGACTGATCTCAACGCAGTTCGTTGAAACACACGGGGAGAGAATCCAGGGACGTGGGTCAGCACGAGGTACTTAGCGCCCGTTCCTCGTCGAGGAGGGTGAGCAGCTTCTTGAGGATCCGGCACGGCAGAACGGCATGGAATTCCACCGCGTCGGACCCATTGGCCAGCGCACGGCGAAGCCTGTCCAGTTCGGCGGGACTGATCGCTGCGACCACTGTCCTCGTCCTTTCCTTGCTGCTGTTGATGTGAGTTCACTGACCGGTGTTTGGCGCCGACCGTGTGTTGACCACTTACGCGCCGGCGGTGGCGAGCGACTCCACAGGGTTGTTGGCGGGCTGGTACGCGCTGTCTTTGGGTTGCCAGCCGGGTGGGGCGAAGATGTAGCCCAACTTGTTACGCAGGCCCCTGGTGCGGCGCACATCGGCGATGATGTTGCCGTACTCGTGGTACTGCAGCTTGAGCAGGTTATAGGTGCCGATGGGTTTGGTCAGCCCGTAGTGAGGGCGATGCAGCTCCTGTTGGAAGCTGCGAAACATGCGGTCCCAGATGATCAGGATGCCGCCGTAGTTCTTATCCAGGTATTCCGGGTCGCTGCCGTGATGCACGCGGTGGTGCGAGGGCGTGTTGAAGATGAACTCGATCGGGCGGGGCAGTTTGCCGACCAATTCGGTGTGGATGAAGAACTGGTAGATCAGGTTCAACATGAACGCGACGTAGATGGTCCACGGGGTGAAGCCGAGCAGCGCCAGCGGTGCCCAGAAGATGGCTTCTGACCAGGGATTCCACTTTTGCCGCACCGCGGTGCTCAGGTTGAAGTATTCGCTGGAGTGATGGGCTTGATGTGCGGCCCAGCCGATGCGGACGCGATGGGAGAACCGGTGGTTGCAGTACCAGGCGAAGTCGATGGCCACCATCAGTAGCAGCCAACTCCACCAGGTGTTGATGGGGATGTGCCACGGCGCGACATAGGTCCACAGGAAGACGAAAACCACCAGGGTGGCCAGCTTGAACAGTGCCGAGAACACCAGCGAGCCCAAGCCCATGCTGATGCTGGCGCGGGTGTCTTTGGCCAGGTAGCCGGTCCGCTCGTCGCGGTCGTGGTGGCTCAACACCAGGGCTTCGATTGCGATGGACGCGAAGAACACGGGTGTGGCGTAGAGCAAGGGCACGTTGATCTGGTGCCAGATCTGGTGCAACATCAGCACTCCCCTTCATTGATTAAAGGGTAAGTTACTGTTTGATCAATTACGACGTCAAGGGCCGGTGACCGAGGTCACGTGCAGCGCGCTCATTAGGCGTCGGGTCCGCGAGGTCATAGCCGCAGCGCTTTCGCCGGGGTGGCGCAGCCACCAGTTGACGAGGGAGGTGACCACACCGGCCCAGGCTTCGGTGAGCGCGGACAGGTCGTCTGGGTCGGTGATGCCTCCAGCGTCGGCCACCGCGGCGGCCCCCCGAGCGGCCTGGCCGATGATCGGTGCGCGCGCCTGCCAGACTGCGTCGGCGACCGGCCCTGACGGCGGATGGGAGCGGTCGAATAGCACGTTCCAGTCGTGCGGGCGCGGCTGCAGCGCTGAAAAGATCGCCTCCAGGGTGCGCTCGGCCATCTGCAGGTTCGCCGGCCCGCTGATGGCCTCCTCGATCGCCTGAACCAAGACCGATGCCGCCCGCTGCACACACGCCACGTACAGGCCGTCCTTGGATCCGAAGTAGCCGTACACCAGCGGCTTGGACACTCCAGCCCCCGCGGCGACCTCGCCGACAGACAAACCCGCGTAACCCAGACGGCCGATGTCCTCGGCAGCAATGTCGAGCAGCTGAGCCTCGCTCGCTGCGCGTGGCACCCCCTTGGTTCCGGCGGTATTCACACCCGACATTTTCCTCACCCGCCTACATGCCGGTAGGTGCTCTCCATGATTGATTGGTAAATTACCATAAAGTCAAGGACGAGGTTGGTGTCTGCCTGGTGCCGACGTGACGCGGTTTCATTGGTCGGTGACCTGCGACAACGGCGAGTCGATCGGAGGAGCGAGTGGGGCGGTCGTGGTGGGGCTGGGGCACTGTCGAAGACGCGCTCACGGCCCCCGAGGTGCGTGACCTGGAGTCGCGGATCGCGACAGTGCTGCCCGGACACGATCTGACCGCCCACCGGCCACCCGAGCCGACGGCGCTGGGGTTACCAGAGCCCCGGATCAGCCCGCCGGCGTCACTGGCGCCGTTATGTACGGCTGATGCCGTCGATCGGGCCGGGCACGCCCGCGGCAAGGCGTTTCGCGACGTCGTCGCCAACCTGCAGGGTCATCTGGACCATGCCCCCGATCTGGTCGCGCGGCCCCGCCACGAACAGGACGTCGTCGACATACTCGATTGGTGTACACAAGAGGACATCTCGGTGATCCCCTACGGTGGCGGCAGCTCGGTGGTTGCCGGGGTCGAGCCACGTTTCGACGGGCCGGCGCTGACTGTCGATCTCACTGGCATGGGCGCCGTGCTAGAGATCGACCGCCCCAGCCGGGCGGCCCGGATCCAGGCCGGCGCGCTGGGGCCCGCGCTCGAGGACCAACTGCGCCCACATGATCTGACGCTGCGCCACTTCCCGCAGTCCTTTGCGTTCTCGACACTCGGCGGCTGGCTGGCCACCCGCGCCGGCGGTCACTTCGCCACCCTCTACACCCACATCGACGATCTGACCGAATCGCTGAGGATCATCACCCCCGCCGGGATCAGCGAGTCACGGCGACTGCCCGGCTCCGGCGCGGGCCCTTCCCCGGACCGGCTATTCTTGGGCTCCGAAGGCACCCTGGGCATCATCACCGAGGCCTGGATGCGACTGCAGGACCGGCCACGCTGGCAGGTCACCGCCTCCATCACGTTCGACGAGTGGGCGGCCGCGGTCGCCGCGACCCGGGCGATCGCCCAGGCTGGGCTTTACCCGGCCAACTGCCGACTGCTGGACCCGGCCGAGGCATTCCTGAACGCCGGCGCCACCGTCGCTGGCGGGCTGTTGGTACTGGCCTTCGAATCCGCCGATCACCCGGTCGACCCGTGGCTGCGTCGGGCCCTGGAGATCACCGCCGACCACCACGGCACCGCGACCACGCGGCGCAGCCGCGACACCGCCCGCGGCCGCCCGACCAACGACTCCTCAGCGAACTGGCGCTCGGCGTTCTTGCGCATGCCCTACGCGCGCGACGAGCTCGCCCGGCGGTCAGTCATCGCCGAGACGTTTGAAACTGCATGCACCTGGGATCGATTCGAGGAACTGCATGCATCCGTCACCGCGGCCGCCCGCCGGGCGATCACCGAGATCTGCGGGACCGGGCTGGTGACCTGCCGGTTCACCCACCTCTACCCCGACGGGCCCGCTCCCTACTACGGCATCTACGCCGCCGGTCGCTGGGGCAGTCTCCACGCGCAGTGGAACAACATCAAAGCGGCGGTCTCCCAAGCCATCATGACCGCGGGCGGCACGATCACCCACCACCATGCCGTCGGCCGCGACCACCGCCCCTGGTATGACCAACAGCGCCCGGACCCGTTCGCCGCCGCCCTACGGGCCGCGAAAAAGGCCCTCGATCCGGCGGGGATTCTTAACCCCGGCGTCCTGGTTGATCTCCCCGGCCCCACGCAAGCGACGCATCCACGATGATCGGCACCCTCGACGTCCCGGGGTTATCACCGGCAGCGCGTAAAACGGCGTAATCCGATCTCCAAGGAGGCCAACGGAACGCGGTTGGCGCCGCCCCGAGGGCGCGTCATCGTCGGCAATCTGACGAGGGCGCGTCAGACATCGGAGCGCGTAACCCACGCCGTGGGACACCACGTCTCGTTCGGAGCTGGTCGGAGCGTTTTCATCGATCACGCGAGCTGGGCTCGCTCAGCTCAGGGGGAGTACGCCAGCACCTTTTCTCACCATTCGGTCGAGCTTTCCTTGAAGTCTGGCTCGATCTCGTATGCTGACCTGGAGCTGTTCGGACAAAGCCTGGACCACCGCTTCGAGTTCCCTGCGCTTCTCACGTGCTGAGTCGTAACGGCGCTCAGCGTCGAGTGCACGCTCTGTGACCGCGTGGAGTCTCTTGTTCCACTGATGTTCCTGGGGTGTGACGATTTCGTCCTGCTTTGCTACGGCCCTGTCCATCCAGTCGCCTAGGTCACCCAGTGCGCCGCGGACAAGTCTTGTGCGCCCAACCCCGGCTTCGTTGGCCAAAGCGACGATGCTGCGCTTGCCGCAATTGACCGCCTTCGGGGCCGGGTCACCGGTGAGCAGGCTGCGCATCGCGACGAGAACGGCTTTGCGCGTGGGGTTTCGTTCGGCTCCGATCTCGTCGTCGGTGGGGGGCCAATCCCGTTCTGTGATCGGGATCTCAACGCCAGACATCTTGCTCTTCATTCTTACTCTTTCACTTGCTCAGTCGTCATGATCTCCAGGAGCGGCAGCGCTGTACCTTCGTGTTCGGCGATGTGCTCTTCGAGATGCCGGATTCTATTGCTGACCCGTGCAGCCAAGATCGGGTTGGCGTTCTTGATCCGCAGCCGCAGTTGGCTGGCTTCTTCCTTGTCGTCGGCGATGGTCGCGTCGGTATAAACACGATTGCCGCAGAACGTTTTGCAGTCGTTGCGATTCGGTTCACCGTCGTTCTCCCGTGAGCACGCCATGGTCCCCGGTTTCAGAGGATTCGCCAGGCAGAGACAGCCATGGCCAGGGTTCTCCCGCACGGCCAGATCTGGGTCACTGCGAAGTCGGCGTTCGTCCTTCGTCGACATGTCAGCATAGGTCCCGGGAAACTGCTTGGCGCCGTACCGGTTGAGCGCCTTGCCGAGTTGCTTGGCTGCTGGGCCGGAAACCTTCATCCCGTTCTTCGCAGCGATCGCATGGTCTTGCAGTGTGGTGTAGAGCGCGCGTGTGCGTTCTTCGTCCATCGTCGCGGCGATGCCGGAGGTAATCGTGGAGGCGTATCCGTCGGTGGTGGTCGACTGCATGTGGCCGAATTGGACACCGGCCGCGGCCAGCCCGTCGGGTTGATTGACGATGTGCCAGGCCACGCTGCGACGAAAACGGTCGAGCGTGACGTTGCCCGCCGGGTCAGGGGCGATGTGGTGGATGTGGTCTACGTCGAGTGCGGTACGCAGCCCGTTGGCGTACTCGATCAGTTCGTTGATCCATCGAGTCATAGTCGCGCTCGTCACTCCTGGCTGATTGCGTGAGTCCGCTTGGGCCATGAGCCCGTTGGAGCCGGTGACATCGGCGAGGCGTTCGAGCGCCTCGATCGCGTCGGCACCGGGTTTGATGGTTGCCCACACCCACTGCTTGCCGCCGCGGTCCTGCTGGTCGTCGTCGTCTCGGACCGCCTTGAAGATGCGACCGTCGATCCGATAGGAGCGGGCGCCGTCCGGGCGTGGAACGATACGTAGTGCACTGCGCTGCAGCTTTGTGCACTCCTCGCCACGCATTCCTGTGCACGTGCAAATCAGGATCCCCGCCGCGGCCTGAAGGATGCGCTGCAGTTTCCTGATGTCCCGGTAGTCGATCAGGGGAAGCCAGGGCCGCCCTTCAATCTGGCACGTAACAGGTACTGGAATTGGCTGCGGCAGATCCGGATTCACGGAGTATGTGCCGCCACGTTGGCTCCGCCATCCGCTGAAGTCGCGAATGTGAATGTCGGCGTCATGTAGCGCGATGAGGTAGTGCGCAGCGACATGCCCGCTGATCTCGCCTTGAGGCAGGATCCCGCCGTGGGAAGCCACGATCTGTTCAACCGCGTCGTACCCCGAGCGTGTTTTCTCCTTTGGCTGGGGACGGCTCAGCGCCGCGATCAGCCACTTCACGGCGGCGACGATGTCCGGGGCGCAGGTGAGAATCTGTTGAGACCACCAGAGCAGCGGCGCAAATGTGTCTGGGTGAACGATCTCTTTGCTGTTGTCAGCACCGCGCGTACGGCCACCGAGGTTCTGTCCAAACCACGTCGGCTCGACCATGCGATCGGCCGCGGGCAGATATTCGGCCAAGTGGGCCATCACCGCTACGTAGCCCAAGCCTTGGGCTTTCGCAGCCTGACTGGACCGGGATTCGTCACTGAGGACTGACGTTGCGTACGAGTCGAGTAGGTCATAACTGACGTCAGTGAGTTGGGTGATCTCGTGTTGGCCCAGAAAGTGTGCGAAGTGGCGCAGGGCGGCGAAGCGTTGGGACACCGATGATGCCGCTGGCCATCTCCGGGCGTTGTTTCCCGCGAGATAGGAAGCAGGGGCGGGCCTATTGATGATCAGCCACATGACGCGCTTGAACGGATCGATGAGATGCGTGGGAAATGGATGCTTCTGCGCTTTGGGCCCAGGTATCCAGTGAAGGTTCTGGATGGTGCCGCGCGTAACCTCCATGGGACGAAGAGACCATGTGTCGTCGGCGAATACGCTTCTGGGAAGATCGGGGCGCTTGAGCCGCAGCGGATGCACGATGACCGGTCCGGCCTCGACGGCCGCCCAGTCGACAACGGCGTCAATCTCATTGTCAGAAGCACGATCTACCGCGTTCACTGTGGATTGGCTCATGTGTACTTCCCGTTGAGCAGCAGATGAACTTCGGTTCGGTCTTCGTCGGTGATGCCACGTTCGGCGGCAACGTATTCGTCGACGGTGATGAGTGTCCGGTCATCGATGAGGGCGATGAGGCACCCGTAGGCCATAGCGCGGAAGTCCGTCCAGTCGGGTCCGTCGGTGGAGGCGATTGCCTCCAACTGGTGGCGCAGTTCGATGAGCCGGGGAAGGTGGCGGGGGGTGGCGAAGGCGTTGGTGCATTGCAGGCAGAGCAGGAAGTCGTCGCCGCAGGGTTGTCCGGTCAGGGGGTGGTGCTCCCAGTCGATGCAGCCGCCGATTGTCGTATCGGTTTCGGGCATCGCGAGGGCGCGCTCGTAGCGCATCTTCAGGTGGTTCTCGGCGTTCTTGATCACTGCCCACAGCCCGGTTTCTACCGCCTCGGTCATGAGCCGCTCACGTTCGACTTCCGACGCCTCGATGTAGCTGGTGGACCACGTAGCGCGCGAATGTCCTTGGGGCGTGCGGTCGATGAGTACGCGGACCGTCTTGCGGATGCGGGTGAACGAGATCGGCTCGTCCTGATTCGGCCACCACGTGAGCCTGCTCAGCTTGAGGTGGCTGGGGGTCAGTCCTACCGATGGAGATGAGTCCAGAGCCTTCATCGCGGGCCAGTAAACGATGAGGCGGTCAGCGCCGGGCAGATTCTTAGCCGCCAAGTAGTCCCGTGCCGGTTGGGTCATCTCGATGATCTTGGCCATCGCTCGGCGTGCATTCTTCGGTATCGCGTGGACGTCGTATGGGTGATCGTGTCGACGGCGCTTTTCGTCTTCGACGCTCCAAATATCCTCGCTAACACCGAGGCCCGCGGCGGCCGAGGGAACCTTCCGCTCGTTGATGGGGGTGAAGTTCGCCCCTTCCAGGCAGGCGATGAGCACAGCGATGGCGACGGCGCCTTCCTGGCTGACGAACAGCATCTGTCGTGCGGCGTTGACGCCGGTGTATCGGTGGTCAGAGAGGGTGATTCCCAGCGCATCGCGAGTCGCGTCCGATAGCGGGGCACCAGTGGTAGCGACTTCATGAAGAGCGTCAGCGCGAGCCCTCTGCACAGGCGCGAGCTTGGTACTGTTGCGCTGTCGCAGAATCAGTTGGTTTGGCTGGATGCGCTGATGTTCGGCGTTGACGGCGGCCGTCGCCGCCTTGAGGATCGCGTCGTAGACGTCCCGTGGATATGGCTGACTCTCGTCGGCATCTCGCTTGGGCAGCCGTCGGTTGAGATGCTTTGGGAGGTCGGGATGGAGTCGATGCGGATAGCGGCGTAGCAGCTGCCTGACTGCGACCAGCTGCCTGTGCTGGGTGTTGCTCTTGGTTCCATTGCTCGCCAAGTGCAGCAGGTAGCTGTTCCACCGATCCGGGGTCAACTGTCCCAGCTCGCACACCTCGTGTTCGCCGCACCACCTGGCGAAATACTTGCTCCGATCCCGGTTTTGCCGCGCCGACTGGGCGCTCTTCCACGTTCCGTCTACCCCCGTGAGGGCCTCGATGGCATCAGCAAGTTGCACCCTGAGCCTTGCGTCGCACGGCCACTCCCGCAGATCAATCACGGTAGGTGCGTACGATCCCGGCAGGGTTGCGACGACGACCTGCGGATCGTCTCGGCGAGTGACAACGCCGTCGGCCGACACTCGGCGCTTGGGTGCCGTCATGAACTGGACGCCGTCAAGTCGCGAACTTCGACGAGGTCTTCAGCCAGGGCTGACACCAGATCCCCAGTCGTGGTCATCTGGCCGTTCGGGCATCCAAACAGTCGGTCGAAGCGCAGTCGTTGCACCCTCGGCATGTAGATGTTGCGCGTCGTCTCGACCGACTTGTGACCCAAGACGTCCTTCACTGTGCGGAACACCTCGTCATAGCGTGACCCGTCTCCGTAGGAAACGCTCTCGTCCCACCCGTGTGAGTCATCGAGCCGCTGGTGAAGCTGAACCGCCAGTGCCAGCGCGAAGCTGAATCGGAGGGAATGCGGCGTGACGATCAGCTCGTCTGTCGCGGCTGCGCCGGTGGCTTCTATTGCCGACCATAACCTTTCGTTGGCCGCCTCGAATATCCCTATCCAGGACTCATGATGGTACGGGGTTCCTGCCTCGCTGAGCCACAATGCCATTGGTTCCGGGTGGCCATCGCGGACCCAGAACAAGCGCCGCCGGACGGCTGGCTTCATCGTGTTCAATGACATGACAACACCGTCGTCCCGGACGGCTTCCTGGGTTCCTTTGCGAGAGCGGCGGACCTCCGTCACCCAGATGATGTCCTCGATCTCGTCGTAACGGCTTTCGCGTATCGCACGACGAACGGCAGCTGCCCGGGCAACGGTCAGGTAGCTGCGCACTGTGCGCATCACGGTGGGCGCCGCATACCACATCCGCGCCTTGCTGTACTTGGCGATCGCCGCCGGCAGCTTCGCCTCGACAACGTCCACTGGCGGCAGTTCCGTCATCAGCAGTGAACCGGCTTCCTGAACACGTAAACCGGTCGAATAGACGAAGTCGGTGAATGCGGTGTTGCGCAATGAATTGCGTGCGCGGCACGACTCATCGTCACCAGCAGCTTGCCATTGGCTCGCGCCGATTCGTTGAACGCCGCGGCCACGAAGGCCAACGTCACGCCATAGGCGGTAGGTCCCGGGGACGATCCACCGATCCCGTTCGGTACGCACGAACGCCGCGTTGGCCCGTACGCCGGGTACCTTCGTCGCGCCGCGCCCGCCGGGCACCGGACTCGCATCGATCACAGGTCCATGAGGTGTGATCGGAATCTTGCGGCTCAACGCCCAGTCGTACAAGCCCCTCAGTGCGAAGACGGCCTTGTTCCACGTCGCACCTGTCACCGAGTCCGCGAACTGGAGGTGGTCGGTTCGGCGGATCTTGTAGTCGATGAAGTCGTCTTCCGTTGCTTCCAACCATGTCTGCGGCTCGTCTTGGCTTCCCAGGAAGCCGCACCACTTAGCTATTTCGAGCGCGTACGTCTTTCGCGACGACAGATCCAGCGAGGTGAACTTCGGGCACGAATTGAAGTAGAGCACCAGCCACTCATCGAGTTCGCCGTTGTCCGACAGCAGGATCGGCGTGCCCTTAACGACACCCGGCGGATGCTCTCGTCCGTCTATCCCGCGGCTGCCGTCCAGCACGTCCGAGTATCCGGCTGGCCAGGTCTCCTGACGGGTGGTTGTCAATACTGTCCACGCCTTTGCTGGAGCAGCGGCGGACAGCACCTCTGCACCGTAAACCGGATCTCATCTCCATCCGCGGCGACACACCCGCACATAGCCACTTCCTGGAGAAGTTCGGCGGCGATACCCCATGGCCTGCAACAC
>WBZO01001047.1_pt1 | contig 47907 bp, 44 predicted proteins | sample 5204261 | NCBI WGS metagenome assembly WBZO01 (sample SAMN12412400, study PRJNA552823) | activated sludge metagenome | isolation source: activated sludge from anammox sidestream of wastewater treatment plant... | place: USA: North Carolina | collected 2017-09
ACAGGTTGACGCGCGCGTCGCTGCCAGCCGGACCGCGGCCAAGCGTCACCAGCAGGATCGACAGCAGCAGCGCCGCCGCCAGCGGCACGTAGCTGAGCCGCGGCAGCACCGACCGCTCGAGGTCGACGAAGCCGATCGCGGCAAGCGCCGCGCAGCCGAGCGCGACGCCCTGCGCGAAGGGCGCAAACAGCAGCAGGTCGCGCCAGGGATCGCGCAGGCTCACCATCAGCGCGAAGCCAAGGCCCGTGAGCGCGAGCAGCGCCGGCACGAGGACGCGGTCGCCGGAGGCGCCACCTGCGCCGCGCAGGACGAAGACCCCGAGGAACGCCACCACGACCAGCAGGAGGTGCAGGGCCAGCGAACGGCGGAACTGCGACGGGTCGCGCACGACCAGCGCCGGCTTCAGCGCGGCGATCTGCGCCGCCGTGAGCAGCGTCATGCGCGCCGGCGCCTCGCCGTCGCCCGTCTGACGCGCGCGCGCCTGAAGCGTGGTCAGGCCCGGCGTGCCGGCCACGCGCCGGACCTCGATCTGGAGGCGCGCCAGCGCGCCCACGTTCGGCAGCACTCGCCGTGCGGTGGGGCCCGTGCCGCCGCCCGACACCTCGTCGAGGATTTCCCTGGCCGCAAACAACCGCTCCCGCTCGCCGGGAAACACCGTCAGAAGCGGTGCGAGCTGTTCGGCCGTGGTGAAGGTGTTCAGGTTGACCGCGCCCGGTGGCGGGGCCGCCGCGCTTCTCGCCGTGGCGGCCGACCACACGGCGCCGATGGTGACCAGCGCCGCGGCGACGAGCAACGCCGCCTCGACGGCTACCCCCCGGTGCGAACGCGGCTGCCGCGCGCGGCGCGCGCGGGTTTCCGGCGTGGAATGGGTATAGGTCATGCGCTCACGGCCGGTTGCCAAGAATAGACCCGACCCCGCAGGCGTGCGCTCCGACCCCGCAGGCGTGCGCTCACGGCCGGTTGCCAAAAATAGACCCGACCCCGCAGGCGAGCAGCGCGAGGCGCTCGTTGGCCAGGCCCAGGCCATCGTGCGCGCGGACGACGCCGCGCTGGGTCTCGGGATGCCCCCCGCCGCGCTCGTACCACGACGCGGCCTGCCGGTAGAGATCCGCCGAGCGGCGCAGGCAGGCGCAGGCGGCGTCGGGCGGCAGGCGGTCGCACTCGCGCCGGCCACGCTCGGCCAGGGTGAAGTGCACCTCGCCCAACTGCGCGAACTCCCGTCGCCCGGCCCGATAGCCGCGGCGTTCGGCCTCGTTGAGAGCCTCGGCCGCCTTCTTCGGATCATCGAGCCCGTAGACGTAGACGCGCAGGAGACCCAGCCAGGGATCGGCCCAGCCGCGATCCTCGCGCGCGGCCTCCTCGAATCGCGCGACCGCCGCGTGCAGCCGCCTGTCGGCCTCCACGCGCTGCCCCTCCCGCAGGCGCGCCTCTCCATCGATGCGGCTCAGGTGCCCTTCGCAGTAGCGGAGCCGCGCGATCAGCGACGCATCAGACGGGTGCACCCGCAAGGCGCTCGCCAGCCAGGCGCGCGCCTGCTGCCACTGTCGCTCGCGCACCGTGGGCCGCTCCTGCCGGAAGTCGGCGATCACGCGGTTGGCATGGGTCACGAGCGCGTCACGCATCTCATCGTCCACCTGACGGCGTGCCAGCCCCAGGACGCTGCGGTCCTCGATGCGCCGGTACGACTCCCACGCCACGTCCAGCGTGTCGTCTTCCCGGGTCGGCAACTCGGCCCGCAGTGCCGCCGCGCTGCGGCAGGCGACGTACTCGTTGGCGACCAGCAGCACGACCAATCCCGCCAGCACCATCCGCGGCCACCGGCGCCGGCCGGCCGGCGGGCGAGCCGGCGCGATCCCGCCCGGCGGCGGGAGCGGAATCCCCGGCTCCGGCGGCAGCGGCGCCGTCGTGCGCACCGTCGACTCGTCGGTCGCGGCTGTCCGGCGGGTGGCCTCCGAGTCGGCCGCCACCGCCTCCGGTTGCGCGGTGCGGCGGGTTGCTTCGGCACCGGTTGTCGACTGCTCGCGCTCGGCCAGGGTTTCGCGCCCCGCGAGCCACGCGCACAGATCCGACCGGAACGCGGCGGCGGTCTGGTAGCGATCGTGCTGGCTGATCGCCAGCGCCTTAATCACGATCCGCGCCAGCGCCGGCGGACACGCGGCTGGCACCGGGAGCGGCGCCGCCCGCGTTCGCAGCATCAACTCCAGCCGCCGGGGGTTCTCGGCCCTGAACGGCGGCTCACCCGCCAGCATCTCGTAGAGCACGACCCCCAGCGCCCACAGATCGACGAACTGATCCAGCCGGCCGCTGTCGAGCCACTCCGGCGACATGTACGTGCGGCTGCCGAACGCGGCCGTCGTCATCCGCCCGGTCAGCGACAGGCCCTTCGAGATGCCGAAGTCGAGCACCTTCACCTGGTGCCCGCTGCTGAGACGGATGTTCTTCGGCTTCAGGTCGGCGTGCACGAGCCCCTTGAACTCGCGGCCATCCACCTGGGCGCTGAACCGGTGCGCCGCTTCCAGGAAGGCCGCGACCTCCGCGGCGATGGCGGCCGCCCCCTCCGCGGTCATCCCGGCCGGAATCAACTCCGCCAGGTCGGACCCATCCACGTACTCCATCTCGATGTAGAAGACACCCTCGGCCTCTCCCACCGCGTAGACCGCCGGCACGTGCGGGTCGGTGCTGCCGAACTGACGCTGCAGTTGCGCCCCCACGCGTTCGGCCGCCACGATGTCGCGCGAATCGTCATCGTCATGGATCTCGATCAGCTTCAGCGCGACCTCGCGGCCGTCGCCGGCACGGGCGAGGTACACCTCACCCATGCCCCCGCCGCCGAGCCGCCGCAGCAGCCGGTAGGTCGCGAACGTGCGATCCACGGGCAGGATCATCGACCCGCCGTCCCTCTCGCAGGGCGCGCCGGCGTCGCCGGCCGCCGTGGTTCGGTGCGCGGCGCCGGCAGCAGCAGGTTGTCGCTGGCGAACGCCGCGATCCGATCCGCGGGCCAGCCGCCGATCGCGGCGCCCGCGTTGCCGCCCACCGCGTTGCCGGTGAGCGAGACATCGGCCTCGCGGTCCAGCTCGATGGCCGGATGCGGCCGCGCCGCCGACACCCCGTTTCGCGCGATGAAACTGTGGCGCAAGTCCAGGCTGGCGCCACGCCGCACGAGGATGGCCGCGCCGGGGTTGTCAGTGAAGGTGCTGGCGCTGACCGTCGCGCGAGCGCCGTCACCGAGTGCCAGACCCGCTTCGACCGCGCCCGACACGCGCAGATCGACCACAACCACCTCGCCACGCGCCACCCACACCCCGTACGCCAGGGCGTGGTCCTCGCCGCCCGCGATCGTCAGGCCCGACAGGCGAACGCCCCGCGCGTCCGCCACGCGCACCGCGATCCAGGCCGGCGCGGCGCCGAGCGGCGGGCGGAGGATTGCGCCGGCCGCTGCCTCGAGGGTGAGCGGCACGCCGATGGTGACGGCCTCGCGATAGTCGCCGGCGCCAATCACAATCGTGTCGCCGGCGCTGGCGCGCGCCACCGCATCGGCGATGGTCGCGGTGTCGGCATCGGCCGTCAGGCCCACCCGCCAGGTCCGGGGCGCCGCCGGCGCGATGTCGGGAGGCGCCGTCACCTCGACGCGCGGCCACCACGACGGGCCATATCGCCAGCCGGCGACGCCCATCGCGGCGCCGAGGATCAGGCCAAGCGCGAGCATCGTCCATGGGTTGAGCCGCGCGCGACGAACCGGCCGTCCCCCGTTCTGGACTTCCCGTGCGCCGTCTCCGGCGCGGGCCCTGGCCGCCGCGGCGAAGCGCTCGCCCTCCACGACGACGACCGTGACGTTGTCCTTGCCTCCGGCGTCGTTGGCGGCCGCGATCAGCGCATCGACGGCGGCCGCGGGACGCCCGGCATGCGTCTCGATGAGCTGGACGAGCATCGGCGAGGGCACCTGGTCGGTGAGGCCGTCGCTGCAGATCAACAGCGCCGCATCCTCCTCGAAGGGCGCCTCGACCACCTCGACGAAGTCCGCGTCCTCCGGGGCGTGGGCCTCCGCGCCGACGTCGCGGTACACCTCGTTGCGACGGCCGTGGCGCATCGCCTCGGCCTCGGTGAGTTCGCCGGCGTCTTCCCGTTCTCCCACCGGTGAATGGTCGCGCGTGAGCTTCCGCAGGCGGCCGCCGCGCAGCTTGTAGAGCCGCGTGTCGCCCACGTGACCGGCGGTGACCACGTTGCCCGAGACGAGCGCGGCCGTCAGCACGCACGTCATGCCGGTCAGCGCCGGCGTCTCCCGGGCCGTGTCGAAGATGGCGTTGTTGGCCAGCGTGATCGCCTCGCGCAGGCGTTCGGCCGGGCTGCCGGTCTCGCGACCCAGCCGCGCGCGCAGCATGTCGACGGCGATCTCCGCCGCGCGCTCGCCGCCGGGATGGCCGCCCACGCCATCCACCACGCAGAAGATGCCGCGCGCCGGATCGGCCAGCCAGCGATCCTCGTTCTGGTCGCGTTGCCGGCCCTCGTGCGAGCCAGCCGCCGCCAGCCGTTCACGCACGCCGGTCACCGCCGGCTCCGCATCCGGATGACGCCGGAGACGGCGACGAAGCCGGACGGCCCCGGCGCGAAGGCGGAATGCGACGCGGGGGTCATGGCTGACGCGACGCTCCCCCGCGCACGAACTCCAGCGTGACCAGCCCCGCGAGCACGAGCCGCGCGCGATCCGGCAGCGCCACCTCGATGTCGAGGTCGCGCTTGCCGCCTTCGACGGCCTCGACGCTGCGCGGCAGCGGCACGCCATCCAGCGTGGTGCCGAAGGTGCTCAGGTCCTTGACGAAGAACCGTCCAGACTGCGGATCGCGGCGGATGCGCAGGTGCTCGCGCGAGACGTCGGGCGCCGCGCGGAGCCTGACGTCCACCCAGTACCCCACGCCACCGCGACCCACCACCACCCGATCCTTCTCGATCGTGAAGGCGTGGGGACCGTCTTCGTCGGCATAGCTGAGCGTGGCCAGCGGCACGACGGCCGACGGGGTGGTCGTCGTGCTGCGGCTGGTCTGCGTGAGTTCGCCACGGGTCACCGTGGTGACGCGGCGCGTCTCGGTCCCGTCGAGTTCGGGCCGCGGCGGCAGGCTCAGTTCGGAGGTGACGGCGATGTGTCCCGGCCGCAACTCGCCGTCGGGATCCGCCTGCAGGCGCACCACCCAGTCCTCCAGCGGCCGCTCCACCTTCGGCGGTCCACCCAGCCAGCGGCGCACCAGCGCCGGCGTGAGACGATCGCCGCGGTTGAGCCGCGCCACCTCCTCATCGAGCGCACGCCGCGCCTCGGCGGCCACGCGCGTCGCAATCGGCATCAGCCGCTCGTAGTCGTCCGGGTGCAGGTACACCTCGTAGACGCCGGGCGCGAGCGAGGCGTAGAGCAGCGGCTCGATGCCCTCGCGCATGTTGTTGACCACTTCGAGGATGACGTCGCGGGCCGAGAGCAGGCGTTCAGCGGGCATGACACGGTGGGACGGCGGCCGCGACAGACGCGTCGCCTGCCGCGCCGCCGCCTCGGGAGAATGACGACGAACGGCCGCGGAATGTTGCCGCGAAGCGGAACTGCCGCGGCCGCGCCCCTCAGGGCTGTACCAGCATGGTCACGAACCCCAGCAGGATTTCCGTCGACGTGAAGTTGCAGTGGCCGTACCGGAAGACCGGCAACGGCAGGAAACGCCCGCGATCCACCGCGCGGGCCTTGCTGAGGTACACGAGTTCGTGCGCCACGGGCACGATCTCGTCCGACGTCGTGTGCAGCGTCACCAGCGGCACGGCGAGCGTTCCGCCGGGTGTGTACGCCTTCAGGGCCGCCACGGCTGCCGGCACCGCCGAGAAACGCTTCACGCGGAGGTTGAGCAGCAGATCGTTCGAGGATCCGGCATACCAGCGCGTCCGGTTGTCGAACGGGTTTCCTCCGAGCTTGGCCGTGGCGTCGCCCGTGCCGTACACGTTGTAGCGCAGCAGACCCAGCGTCGTCTCGATCACCGAGGCGGGAACCGCCGGATCGTAGGGCGCCCTGGCGACGCGGAGCAACTGGCGCGCACGCGCCGGATTGGCGGTGATCAACGCGGCAATCGCCGTCTCGTAGGCCGGCCAGTTCGCGATCACCGCCGGTGGGATCGCGATGGGCGATCCGTCGATGACCCCCGGGAAGAAGTAATCGAACAGGACCCGGAAGTCGCCGATGTAGTTGATCTGGAACCGGAAGTCGCCGATGGGCCCGCACAGCGCGAGGGCGCCTTTGAACAGGTCGCCGTGCTGCTCAGCGGCCAGCGTGGTGACGAGGCCGCCTTCCGAGACGCCCGTCATCCAGACGCGCGCCGGCGTGCTGCCGGTGTAACTGGGGATCGCCTCCACCAGTTGCCGCACGTCCTCGACGCCCTCGAGGATCGCCAGGCCGTTCTGGCGGTAGGTCGTCGTCGCGAAGGCGAAACCGAGCGACTGGATCAGCGCCGGAAGGTCGGTGCCGTCCGGCAGGTCGAGGTGGTAGAAGTCGACCGGGAGCAGCGCCGGCACGTACCCGTGCGCGAACACCACCACCTGCCCGTTCCAGCCCGCCGCCGGCGTGCACACACGCGAACGGGCACCGCTGGCCAGCACGCCGTCCACACAGGGTCCGGGCACGACCTGCGCCGTCAGCTGACCCGGTGCGCACGTCAACACGCCCACCGCGAGCACGAACACGAGCCGTCGTCGCATGGAGCCTCCTCTGCAGACCGCGCTGCGGGAAACGTCTGCGATTATCGCTCAGGTCAGGGGTCGTGGCGAGGCGCGCCGGCAGCACGCGGCGCCGGCACGCACGTCGTCGAACGAGGCGGCAGGACGGCAGGGCGGTCCGGCGGCCGTGCCGCCGGCGTCACGGGCGCTACATCTGCGGCCAGATGAACGTGGCGCCGATGCTCAGCCGGACCAGATCGAACGCGCCACCGCCCTTCCGCGGCAGGGCGCCGTGGTCGCCGAGCGCGCGCAGGTACCGCAGGTCGCCCCGCACGCCCAGCCAGTCGGTGAGCCGCACCTGCAGGCCCGCGCCCAGCGTGGCGGCGACGCCCGTATCGACGAAGCGCGTCGTGCAGGCCCGCACGCATCCCTCCGCCCGCATCAGCCCGAGGCCAGCCACCGCGAAGGGCTGGATGCGGGCCCGGTGCGGCGCCGCGATGGCGTTGAGGAACACCGTGGTGAGCCGGCTGTCGTCCACGCCCTCGTCGTCGTAGGACTGGGCGCGCGCCACGTCGAGTTCGGCCCCCATCCAGGAGCGCGCCTCGAAGGCGGCCGTGTTCGCGCCCCAGACGGGTCCCCGCGTGGTGGCGTCGCCACCGGTCAGCGCGCCGACGTAGGGCGAGACCCAGCCGGTAATCTGGGCCGAGGCGGATCCGGCGCCAAGCGCCAGCCAGAGCAGCGACAGGACGAGCGTTCGACGTGTCATCGGCGCGCCGAATTCTATCGCAGCGCTGCCATGGGCGGGACGCGCATCTCGATACCGCCCTACCGCCAGCGGAACATCCGCAGGGCGAGCGTGAAGGCGATGACGGCCCAGGCGACCAGCAGGCCCAGGTGCGGCAGCATGGCGGAGAGACCGCGGCCGTCGATCATGCTCGCGCGAAGCGCATCGTTGAGCGCGGTGAGCGGCAGGGCCCGGATGAACGGCTGCATCGCGGCCGGGAAGTTCTCCGACGAGAAGAACACGCCCGACAGCAGCCACATCGGCAGCATGACGACGTTCATCCAGCCGGAGACGGCCTCCACCGTTCGCGGACGGCTCGCCACGAGCAGGCCGAGGCCGCCGAAGCTCAGGGCGCCGATGACGCTGATCACCGCCAGCGACACCACCCCGCCGTTGACGGTCGTGCCGAGCACCCATGTGCCGAAGCCGGCCAGCAGCCCCACCTCGAGGGCCAGGAAGACCAGCCGCGCCAGAAGGTGCGACAGGAGGTAATGACCGCGGCGCATCGGCGTCGCCACGAGCCGCTTGAGCAGCCGGCGCGTGCGCGCGTTGACGATCGAGAAGCCGATGCTCCACATCCCGGTGCTCATGATGTTGAGCCCGATGAGCCCGGGCAGCACCCAGTCGATGTAGCGCGATCCGCGCGGTGCCGTGGCGAGATCCCGCGGCGCGAACGCGTCGCGGCGGCCGCTGGCACGCTGCAGGGCCGCGTCGGCCGCCAGGCGTGCCAGCCGCGTCTCGGGCCGCGTGGCGTCGTAGCGGTACGCCGGCGGATCGCCGGGCTCGACGACCAGGTGCACGCGCCCGTTGCGCAGCTCGCGCTCCGCCTCGCCTGGCGACACCACCCGCGGCGCCAGCGTGTCGTCGCCGGCGAGCGCCTCGACGAGGGCAGCGGCGCCCGTGCCGGCCAGCACACCCACGGGAATCGGACGCGGCGCCTGCGTGCGGAACGCAATGCCGAGCGCGACGGCCATCAGCACCGGGAAGGCGAACGACCAGAAGAGCGCCTCGGGCTCGCGCAGGAACTCGCGCAGCCGGACGCGGGTCAGCTCGACGAGCGGATGGTTCGGGGTCTCAGCCATCACGCAGGTGCCGTCCCGTGCGCGACACGAAGACGTCCTCGAGCGTGGCGCTGTGGGTCGCCAGCGACGCCAGCCGGTCGGCCGGCGGTCCAAGCGCATCGAGCAGCCCCGCCAGCGCCGGCGCGACGCTCGCCGTCGTGAGGGCGCACGTGACGCCGGTGCGGCGCACCTGCCGCACTCCGGGCAGCGCGGCAAGGACGGCCTCCTCGGGCGGTGCGTCGCCCGCTCCCATCTCGAACTCGATCACGTGATCGGCGCCCAGCGAGGCGATCAGCTCGCGCGGCGTCCCGAGCGCGATGACCTTGCCCTGATCGACGATGGCGATGCGGTCGCACAGCAGCTCGGCCTCGTCCATGTAGTGCGTCGTGAGCAGGATGGTCCCACCGCCGGCGCGGTAGCGTCCGAGCAGCGTCCACAACTGGCGTCGCGACTGCGGGTCGAGCCCGGTCGTCGGCTCGTCGAGAAACAGCAGGTCTGGCGCCCCGACCAGCGCGCACGCCACGGCCAGCCGCTGCTTCTGTCCCCCGGACAGCCTGCCAAACCATGCCCCGCGCTTGCTCTCCAGCTCGACGAGCGCGATCACCTCGTCCACGTCGCGGCCCTTCGCGTAGAACGAGCGGAAGAGCCGCAGGATTTCCTCGACCGACAGCTTCTCGTTGAGCAGCGTCTCCTGCAACTGGATGCCGAGCCGCTCGCGCAGCTCCCGCGCGTGGCGATCCCAGCGCAGGCCAAGCACCTCCACCTCGCCCTCATCGGGCGGCAGGAGGCCTTCGAGGATCTCGATGGTGGTGGTCTTGCCGGCGCCATTGGGGCCGAGCAGTCCGAAGCACTCGCCGCGCCGCACCTCGAGGTCGAGGCCGTCGACGGCCACCAGGTCGGCATAGCGCTTGACGAGCCCGCGGCAGCGCAGCGCGCACTCACCCGGCATCGACATCGGCGCGCCGGCTCACCGGGCCCCAATCCAGGCGGCTACCGGCGAGGCGGGCCGCACGATGGTGTCGTCGCGATCAGCGCCGGTGGAGACGATACCGACCGGGACGCCGACCACCTGCTCGACGTGCGCGAGATACCGGTGGGCCTCGCCCGGCAGATCCTCGAACCGCCGCACGCCGGCCGTCGGCCGCGCCCAGCCCGGCAGGATGTCGAACACCGGCACGCATGCCGACAGCGCGCCCAGTTCGCCCGGGAATTCGGTGATCACCGTGTCGCCGAGGCGATACCCCACGCACACGGGGATCTCCGTGAAGCCGTCGAGCACGTCGAGCTTGGTGAGGGCGATGGCGTCGAGCCCGTTGATGCGGGCGGCATGGCGCGCCACGACGGCATCGAACCACCCGCACCGCCGCGGCCGGCCGGTGACCGCGCCGAATTCGTTGCCGAGCTGGCGCAGCCGCTCGCCCGTGGCGTCGGTCAGTTCCGTCGGCAGCGGGCCGTCGCCCACGCGCGTGATGTAGGCCTTCATCACGCCGAGCACCCCGTCGATGGCGCGGGCCGGGACGCCGAGGCCCGTGCAGACGCCGCCAATGGTCCCGTTTGACGAGGTGACGTACGGATAGGTGCCATGATCGATGTCGAGCAGCGTCCCCTGCGCCCCCTCGTAGAGGACCGACTGGCCCGCCGCGCGGGCCCGTGCGAGGTAGAGCGACACGTCCTGCACCCAGGGCCCCATCCGCCGCCAGTGCTCGCGCAGCTCGTCGAGCACCTGGCGCCAGTCGAGGTGCGAGTCGCCGATCAGGCGATTGCGCGTCTCGACGTTCTCGCGCACCGCGTCCTCGAGCGCGGCGGCCGAGGACGGATCGCCGAGATCGCCCACGCGGATGCCCCGGCGGCCGATCTTGTCCTCGTAGGCCGGCCCGATGCCGCGCGACGTCGTGCCGATGCGCCGTTGACCGCGCCGGGCCTCCGACAGCACGTCCAGCTCGCGGTGGTACGGCAGGATGAGGTGCGCGCGGTTGCTCACCACCAGGCGGCCATCCACCTCGACGCCGAGCGCCTGCAACTGATCGATCTCGCCGAACAGCGCCGCGGGGTCCACGACGACGCCGTTGCCGATGACGCACGTGGTGCCCGGATGGAGGATGCCGGACGGCATCAGGCGGAGCACGAACTTCGCGCCGCCCACGTACACCGTGTGTCCGGCGTTGTGCCCGCCCTGGTATCGCGCGACGATCGAGAAGTGCGGCGTGAGCAGGTCGACGATCTTGCCCTTGCCTTCGTCGCCCCACTGGGCCCCGAGCACGGCGATGTTCATGGTGGTGTGCACAGACGGAATGATGCGCCGGGCCGGGGATGTCCTGCCGCCGACGCTGCGCGGCCGTTCCGGACCGCTGGCGTGAGGCCCCGAATTGTAGCAGGGGCCTCGCCGGCGAATCCACCGTGCGCCGGTGCGCACGCGGTGGGGCTACAATCGCCGCCATGGTGGTGCTCGACGGCGATTCGCTGACGCTCGACGACCTGGTCCGCGTGGCCGATGGCGGGGAGCCCGTGTCGCTGGCGCCCGGGGCCCGCGGTCGCGTCGCGGCCGCGCGCGCGGTGGTCGAGGCGAGGGCCGCAGGCGGTGTCCCCGTCTACGGCGTGAACACGGGCTTCGGGTCGCTCTCGGACGTGCACATCCGGCCCGACCAGCTCGAGGCGCTGCAGGTGAACCTGGTGCGCAGCCACTCGGCGGGAGTCGATGCCCCGCTCGACGAGGCTGCCGTGCGCGCCATGACGCTGCTGCGGGCCAACGTGCTGGCCAAGGGTTTCTCCGGAATCCGTCTCGAGACGCTCGAGGCGCTGCTGGCGCTGCTCAACGCGGGCGTTCACCCGATGGTGCCCAGCCGCGGATCGGTGGGCGCCTCCGGCGATCTCGCCCCGCTCGCGCACCTGGCGCTCGTGCTCATCGGCGAGGGCGAGGTCCTGCACCCGCCGCACGAGCCCGGCGGCCCGCGGCTGCCCGGCGCCGAGGCGCTGCGGCGCGCGGGCCTGTCGCCGGTGCGCCTGGCCGCGAAGGAAGGCCTGGCGCTCATCAACGGCACGCAGGCTTCGACGGCGGTGCTCGGGCTGGCGCTGGCGCAGGCCGATCGCCTCGCCCGCGCCGCGGACGTGGCCGCCGCACTCTCGCTCGACGCGCTGCGCGGCTCGGTGCACCCGTTCGAGCCGCGGATCCACCGCGTCCGCGCCCACGCGGGCCAGCAGGCGTCGGCGGCCAACATCCTGGCGCTGGTCGAGGGCAGCGCCATCAACCAGTCGCACGCCGGGTGCGGCAAGGTGCAGGACGCCTACTCGCTGCGCTGTGCCGCGCAGGTGCACGGCGCCGCACGCGACGCCATCGCCTTCGCACGCCGGGCATTCGACGTCGAGGCCAACGCGGCCACCGACAACCCCATGGTCTTCGCCGCGACCGGCGACATCGTCTCGGGGGGCAACTTCCACGGCGCGCCGGTCGCCGTGGCGGCCGACGTGCTGTGCCTGGCCGCCGCGCAACTGGCCACGATCAGCGAACGCCGGTGCGATCGCCTGATGAACCCCGCGCTGAGCGAGTTGCCGCCGTTCCTCACCCGGCACAGCGGCCTGCACTCGGGCTTCATGATGGCGCAGGTCACCGCCGCGGCGCTGGCCTCGGAGATCAAGACCCTGGCGCACCCCGCGAGCGCCGACACCATTCCCACGTCGGCCAGCAAGGAAGACCACGTCAGCATGAGCATGGCGGCGGCGCTCAAGGCGCGCCGCGCCGTGGCGCTGGCCGTCAGCACGGTCGCCGTGGAGGTGATGTGCGCGTGCCAGGCGATCGACCTGCTCGCGCCGCTGCGCACCTCGCCTCCGCTGGCGGCCGTGCTCGCCGCCGTGCGGGATCGCGTGCCGGCGCTTGGCGACGACCGTCCGCCCTCGCCCGACATCGCACGGATCGCCGGGCTGATCGCCTCGGGCGCGCTGGCCTCGGCCGCCGGCATCACGCTGGCCTAGAACTTGACGCCGCGCGACGGCGCTCCGACGTTGACATCGATGGACACACTCCGTATCTTCCTACCCTCGGTCCCGCCGACTGCACCGCTCCCCGGTTCGAGGCGTTCGTGATGACCAGTGTCGCCCGTTCCATCCGCGCACCGCGTGACGCCACGCGCTCCTGCAAGGGCTGGCCGCAGGAGGCCGCGCTGCGCATGCTCATGAACAACCTCGATCCCGAGGTCGCCGAGCGGCCCGACGATCTGGTGGTCTACGGCGGCACGGGCCGTGCCGCGCGCAGCTGGGAGGCCTTCGACGCCATCGTCGCCGCGCTGCGCGACCTGGGCGATGACGAGACGCTCGTCGTGCAGTCGGGCAAACCCGTGGCCGTGTTCCCGACGCACCCGTGGGCTCCGCGCGTGATCCTCGCCAACGCCCTGCTGGTGCCCCACTGGGCCACGTGGGAGAACTTCCGCGACCTCGAGCACCGCGGCCTCACCATGTACGGGCAGATGACCGCGGGCTCCTGGATCTACATCGGCACGCAGGGCATCCTGCAGGGCACCTACGAGACGCTCGCCTCGCTCGCGCGGCGCCATTTCGGGGGCGATCTGCGGCAGCGACTGGTGGTCACCGCGGGGCTGGGCGGGATGGGCGGCGCGCAACCGCTCGCCGTCACGATGAACGGCGGCGTCGCGCTCGTGGTGGAGGTGGACGCCACCCGCATCGATCGCCGCCTGGCGACCCGCTACGTGGACGAGGCGACGGCGTCGCTCGAGGACGCCGTCGAGAAGACCACCGCATGGCGGCGCGAGGGCGTCGCGCGATCGATCGCGCTGCACGCCAACGCGGCCGACGTGCTGCCGGCGCTCGTCGCGCGCGGGTTCGTGCCCGACGTGGTCACCGATCAGACCTCGGCGCACGATGCCCTGCAGGGGTACGTGCCCAACGGCCTGCCGTACGACGAGGCGCTGCGGCTGCGCGAGTCCGATCCGGACGAATACGTGCGCCGCAGCGTGGGCGCGATGGCCCTCCACGTCGAGGCGATGCTCGCGCTGCGGGCGCGCGGCACCGTCGCCTTCGACTACGGGAACAACATCCGCGCGCAGGCGCTGCGCGGCGGCGTGGAGCGTGCCTTCGACATCCCGGGATTCGTGCCCGAGTTCATCCGGCCGCTCTTCTGCGAGGGCAAGGGGCCGTTCCGCTGGGCCGCGCTCTCGGGCGACCCTGCCGACATCGCCGCCACCGACCGGCTCGCGCTCGAGATGTTCGCCGACAACGCGGCGCTGTGCCGCTGGATCCGCCTGGCGGGCGAGCGCGTGGCCTTCCAGGGCCTGCCCGCGCGCATCTTCTGGCTCGGGCTGGGCGAACGCGCGCGCTTCGGCCTCGCCATCAACGACCTGGTGCGCCGCGGCCTCGTCTCGGCGCCAATCGTGATCGGCCGCGATCACCTCGACACCGGCTCGGTGGCCTCGCCCAACCGCGAGACCGAGGCCATGCGCGATGGCAGCGACGCGATCGCCGACTGGCCCGTCCTCAACGCGCTGCTCAACGCGTCGAGCGGCGCCACGTGGGTGTCGGTGCACCACGGCGGCGGCGTCGGCATCGGCTATTCGCTGCACGCCGGCATGGTCATCGTCGCCGACGGCAGCCGTGCAGCCGACGAGAAACTCGAGCGCGTGCTCACCTGCGACCCGGGCCTCGGCGTCGTGCGCCACGCCGACGCCGGGTACCCCGAGGCCATCGCCACGGCGTCGCAGCACGCGCTGAAGATGCCCATGCTGGGCGCCCGCACCCCGCGATGAAGGAGTTGTCGACGCGCCTGGTCCGGGATCTCGACGCGAACCCCGACCGGGCGCCCCTCCTGGTGGGCGGATGCGGCACCGGCCGCACGTCGGGCTGCCTGGCCGCGCGCGACGAACTCGGCCGCGATCGCGCCCAGTACATCGATCTCGAGCGCGCGGCCACTACGCCTGAGCGGTTCCTGCACGCGGTGGTGGCCTCCTCGCCGTTCCTGCCGGCCGGCGGCCAGTTGCCGGAGGTTCCCGCATCACCCCGCGAGGCGTACGACGAGGCGCTGAAGTTCCTCGCCACCGCCTGCACCCGCGACGGCCGGCCGGCCACGTTCCTGCTCGACGAGGTACTGGAACTGCGCACCTTCGAGAGCTTCCCCGGCCTGCGCGCGGCGCTGCCGGAACTGGCCCACGCCGTGGACGCCAGCCCGAACCGCTTCGTGCTGACGACGCGGTACGAAACGCGCGGCCGGCGCCTGATCGACCAGGCCCGATCGCGACGGCTCGATCCGTGGCCGGTGGCGGGTGTGGAGGTGACCGCGGTCGCCGATCGCCTGCGGCATGGCGTGTCACAGGGTGAGGCTGGCGGCTCCGATGACATGGAGTTGGCGCGTCTCGTGCATGCGCTCGGTGCCGGCCGTCCACTCTACGTGGAATCCATCGTGCGGCAGATGGCGGCCGTCGATGGCCGTGCGCCGTCGGATCCCGTCTCGGCGCTCTCGGCGCTGCTCGCTCCGGGAGAGCGGCTCGATCTCGAGTGCCGCTGCCGGTACGAGATGCGCCTGCAGCGGGCGCGCGGATACGGCGCGCTGCGCGCCATCCTCGCGGTGCTGGCCGTCGAGGAGCCGCTCAACCTCACCGCCATCGCGCGTCACATGCAGCGCACGGCCGGCTCCACGAAGGACTACCTGATGTGGCTGTGCGACGTCGATCTCGTCGCTGTCGATCGCAAGCGCTACAGCTTCCGCGATCCGCTGCTCCGCCTGTGGGTGCGCCTGCAGACCAGGACGGCGCCTCCCGACCAGGCGCAGGTCGCTGCCGAGGTGCACCGGTACGCCCTGGAACGCTCGGCGCGCGGCGGTTTCGAGGCGGAACCACCGGCGCCGCCGCCCGAGGCGGCGGCCGCGCCACCGCGTGCGGTGGTCGCGAAGGCCGCGCCAGTCGCACGCGCCTGGAAGGAGATGGAGATTGATTGAGGCGTGAGGCGTGAGGCGTGAGGCGCCGGAACAGCGAACCGCATCCATGTTCCCGGCACGAACGCCAGCGGCGCCGCCGCCGCGGCGACGTCATCCCGGTCAATCGGTGGGGGTCTCCGACAACCGCTCGAGGGCGAGGCGGGCCGCCCGCTGCTCACCTTCCTTCTTGCTGGATCCGCCAGCCTGGGCCAGCACACGGTCGGCGCACACCACCTCGACGAGGAACGACTTGTCGTGATCGGGCCCCTCGGCCGACACCACCCGGTAGGCGGGCGCCGGCTCACCTCGCGCCTGAAGGAGTTCCTGCAGGGCCGACTTGAAGTCGCCGGTGAGGGCGGTGAGCTGCCCCGGCCGCCTGAGTCGCTCCAGATCGAAGCGCAGCTCACCCACCACCAGCCGGCGGGCTACCGGCATGCCACCGTCCAGGTAGAGCGCCGCGATCACCGCCTCGCAGGCGTCGGCCAGCAGCGCCTGCTTCTGGCGTCCTCCTGTCTTCTCCTCGCCGCGTCCCAGCCGCAGGTGCGCGCCCAGCGAGAGCCGTTCGGCCATCTGCGCCAGCGTCGTCGTCGAGACGAGCGATGCCTTGATCTTCGACGTCCATCCCTCGTCGAGGTCCGGGAACTCGCGAAAGAGGGCTTCGGCGACGATCAATCCGAGCACGGCGTCGCCCAGGAACTCGAGCAGTTCGTTGTCGGCGCTCTCGCCGCTCAGGTCCTCGTTGGCGTGTGATCGGTGCGTGAGCGCGCGCTCGAGCAGCGCGCGATCGGCGAAGGCGTGGCCGAGCCGGCGCTCCAGGGTGGCCAGGCCGTCGCGCCAGGGCAGCACGTCGCCGCGCGATGGTGTCCTCCGGTAGCCCTCGATCAGCCTGCGCGCCTCGACGGCTTCGTCGGCGCGCACGGCCACGCGGATGACCCCGAGCCCGTTGACCGACAGCGGAAAGAGGGTGTGCGGCACGTCGGAGGACACCACGGTCCGGATGCCGTGCGTCTCGAGGAGGCCCCGCACCAGCGCCACCTCCACATCCGACGAGGCGGAGAACACGACGACCGGGGTGGCGCCGCCAGCGCTCATGCCGCGGACGCCGGCGCGTGCCCGTCGGACCGCGCCGCGACGCGGTCCTCGTCCACGCGCACGAGGATCATGGTCATGTCGTCGTGCTGGTCGGCGTCGCCGACGAAGGCCTCCACCTCGGCGACGATGCGCGCCCGGAGGGCGTCGACGGGGAGATGGCCGTATTCGGCCACGAGATCGCGCAGCCGCTCGTCGCCGAAGAGGTCGGCCGACGCGTTCATCGCCTCGGAGATGCCGTCGGTGTAGAACACGAAGACGTCGCCGGAGCGCAGCGGCAACGTGCACTCCTTGAGGATCTGGTCGAATCGCGCCGCGATGCCGTCGATCCGCAGCCCCAGCACCAGGCCGTCCGGCGCCAGCGTGGTCACCTGGCGCCGCCCGCCACCGTCCATCGTGTAGTGCAGCAGCGGCGTGTGACCGGCCCGCGCGTAGGTGAGCGTGGCGGCTGCCACGTCGATGATGGCATAGGTCATGGTGATGAAGCTGCGGCTGTCGAGCGTATCGGCCAGTACGCGGTTCGCCTGCGAGAGCAGCGCCTTGGGCGAGTCGTGGATCCGGCTGAGCGAGAGCAGCAGCCCCTTCAGTTCGGCCATGTAGAACGCCGCCGAGGTGCCCTTGCCGGCGACGTCGGCCACGAGCAGGCCGAGCCGGCCGTCGCCCAGTGGGAAGAAGTCGTAGTAGTCGCCGCCCACCTCGCGCGCCGGGACACACAGCGCGTTGATCGACAGGCCGGGCAGTGTCGCCGGCGCCGGCGGCAGGAGCGACATCTGGATCTCGCGCGCGATGCGCAGTTCCTCCTCCAGCCGTCGCTTCTCCTCCGCCTGATGCAGGAGCGACTCGATGCTGCCCGTCATCTGGTTGAACGACTCCGCGAGCTCGCCGAGCTGGTCGCGCGAGCGGACCTCGATGCGATGCGTGAAGTCGCCGCGTCGCACGCGCCGCGTCCCATCGAACAGTCCGTGGATCGAGCCGGTGATCGAGCGCGCGAGCGCGAAGCCCATCAGCAGGGCTGCGATCTGGATCAGCAGGAACAGCGAAGCGACGACGACCAGGAAGAGCAGGAAGATCTGACTCAGCGAGAAGCGGCCGAAGTGGCTCTGCGCCGCCGCCAGTCGCTCGTAGACGTCGCCGACGGCCACCCGAATCGCGAGCGTGAGCGTGCCCCGTTGCCCCGTGCTCCAGTCGACGAAGTCGAAGAAGGTGACCGAGTTCAGCACCCAGGAGTCGTCGCCGGCCCTCTCGACGGGAGCAGGCGCGTCGGGCGGCTGATCGCGTCCGGGCGCCGGCCGCGCGCTGTCGCTGAGGGCGACGTCGCCGATGCTCATGAGCGTGATGCCGGTGGTCTCACGCACCTGTCGCTGCACGATCGTTCCGATCGGGATGTCGACGATCACCGCATAGCCCCGGTCCGCGTCATCGGGGAAGCGCACCGCGCGCGCCACCAGGCGGGGATCGGACTCGCCGGGCACCGCGAAGGCGAGCAGGCCGCCGAAATCGGAGGTCGCAAGCCACTCGGGCAGCGTCGTCGGCGGGTTCACGTGGTTCCACGGGCCGGCGGCCGCGAATCGGAGCCCTCCCACCCGGGCCGCTCCCTCGCGCGTGGCGAAAGCCGCCGAGATGCCGGGAAAGCGGTTCGTCAGGTCCGCGACCCGGCGCTCGAGCACCGCCATGGGGTCGCGTGCGCCGGTGTGCTGCACCTCGAAGACGGCCGTCTCGGCCGCCACGCCCGCATCCTCGACGACATCGTCGAAGCCGCGCCTGAAGAGAAAGGCGCTCACGTGCAGGAACAGCACCGCGCTTGCGAACAGCACGAGCGCGATGACCAGCACCACCGGCACCACGCCGATGAACACGTAGGAGAGGATCAGCTTGCGGCGCACGGGCCACAGGAGGCGGCGCCGCGCGATGCCCGCCAGGCGATACGCGATCAGCACGAGCGTGACGCCGAGGAGCAGGCCGGCTGTGGTCGTGATCAGATCCGACAGCGGCGCGCCGGCCCAGCGTCTGTGCATCCAGCCCACCGCCACGCGCGCGAGCACGACACCCCAGAAGAAGCGGCCCAGCCGCGTCGCAAACAGCAGGTGCCGCACCGAGTCGGCCGGATCGCGGTGAGCCGGGCTCCACAACAGCGTTCCGGGAAGCGTCCCGGCCGGGTGTGCGGAGGAGGGGCTGGCGGGATCCATCATCGCAGGAGGAGGCCGGCCGCGGCGGCCGGCGCCCGGCTCGACCAGCGATGATAGCCTACCGGCCGCGGCGGTGAGTCGTGACAGTGGGCGCCGGCCCGCGGAGGCCCGCGTGGCGCTGGAGGGGCCCGCCGGTGGCACGCCGTGCCATGGCCTTCGACCTGCCGGCGACTCCAACTTGCGCGGGCGTGCGGCCCGGTCTGGCAGTCCGTGGTGGAAGTGCCGCGTCGCACCGAGACGGGTGCGGCGCCCGGCTGGCCAGGCGCGACGACCGAGAATACGGCCAGTATTTGAGGGAGGAGCAACGCCGCCAGCCGGGATGCCCCGCCCGTCGAATACAGCGCCACTTTCGCCACGGGCTGCTAGCCTGTCGCCTCGCGTCGGCGGCGGCCTGTCGGACCGGTCGAGGCGCCGCCGACGCCTCTTCGCAGGGAGGATCCAGCATGCGTGTCGTGGTGGCGCTGGGCGGCAACGCCCTGCTGAAGCGCGGCGAGCCGATGACCGCCGAGAACCAGCGGGCCAATGTGCGCCGGGCCTGCGAGGCGCTGGCGCCGGTGGCCGCCGGAAGCGAACTGGTCATCTCGCACGGCAACGGTCCGCAGGTGGGTCTGCTCGCGCTGCAGCAGGCGGCCTGCGCCGGCGTGACCCCCTACCCGCTCGACGTGCTCGGGGCGCAGACCGAGGGCATGATCGGCTACATCATCGAGCAGGAACTCGGCAACCTGCTGCCGCCCGACAGGCCGTTTGCGACCATCCTGTCGATGACCGAGGTGGATCCCGCCGACCCCGCCTTCCAGCAGCCGACCAAGCCGATTGGGCCGATTTACTCCAGGGACGAGGCTGACCGCATGGCCGCCGAGAAGGGCTGGGCGTTCAGGCCCGACGCGCATGGCTGGCGGCGCGTGGTGCCGTCGCCGCATCCCAGACGCATCTTCGAGATCCGCCCCGTCAAGTGGCTGCTCGAGAAGGGGACGATCGTGATCTGCGCCGGCGGCGGCGGAATTCCCACGATGTTCGGGCCCGACCAGACGCTGCGCGGCGTCGAGGCCGTGATCGACAAGGATCTCGCCTCGTCACTGCTGGCGCGCGAGGTGAACGCCGATGCGTTCGTGATGGCCACCGATGCCGACGCCGTGTATCTCGACTGGGGCACGCCCGAGGCGAGGGCCATCCGCCTGGCCGGCGCTGCCGCTCTGCGCGCCATCGCCTTCCCGGCCGGATCGATGGGTCCGAAGGTCGAGGCCGCGTGCGAGTTCGCCGAGGCGACGGGGCGGCCGGCGTGCATCGGCGCGCTCGACGACACGGCACGCATGCTGCGCGGCGAGGCCGGCACCACGGTTGTCGCGGGGGCGGCTGCCATCCAGTGCTGGCCCGTTCGCCCGTGAACCCGCGCCGGCCTCAGCCTCGCGTGGCCTGCTGCAGCCAGGCCAGGTAGCGCTCGCTGCCTCCGCCGATCGGGACGACCAGGAACTCGGGCACCTCGTACGGGTGAAGGGCCGCCAGTCGTGCCTCGAGCGCGTCGAGCCGATCGACGGTGGTCTTGATCAGCAGTTGACGCTCGGCGTCCTGCTGCACCGCGCCCTCCCATCGATACACCGACTGCATCTCCGGCAGGATGTTGACGCACGCGGCCAGACGTTGCTCGACCAGGGCGTGTGCGAGGGTTTCGGCGGGCTTGTCGGCTGGCCAGGTGACCAGCACCAGCACGGGCGGCGAAGAGACGGGGATGTTGGTCATCGGCACGAGGAGACGCCGGCGGCTGCCGCGCGCGTCGAACGCAGCATAATTCAGTCGTGCCGCTGGCGACCGATTGTGGTCAAATGTGGGGCGTCCGATGGCCCCACGCCCACGCCCCACCCCCGGGAACGCCGACGGCGAGTCGTCGCCACCGCGCTCGCGATCCCGGCTGACCGTTCGACGCGCCGAACCGCGGCGATGGTTGCGCTATGCCGTGCTCGCGATCGGCGGCATGTTGTTCGTGAACGCGCTGGCCGGCGAGCGGGGGTACCTCGAGTACGCGCGACTGCGGCGTCGCCTCGATCAGGCCCAGGCCGAACTCGCGGCCCGCCGGGCGGAAAACGCGAGACTCCAGCGTCAGATCCGGCAACTGAAGGCGGACCCGGCGGCGATTGAGCGCGAGGTGCGTGAGCAGTTGGGTTATGTGAAGCCCGGCGAAGTGGTGTTCACCGTGCGCGATGTCCCGGCGCCTGAAGGGCGGAAGGCACCTGCGCGCTGAAGTCCGGCCTGCAGTTTGTTTTTGACGCACCACGGCGAGGGTGCTATACTGCGGCCCTCGTTGCGCAAGGGGCAACGCGTTGACGCGGGGTGGAGCAGTCCGGTAGCTCGTTGGGCTCATAACCCAAAGGTCGCGGGTTCAAATCCCGCCCCCGCAACCAAATTTCCACGGTCACCAAGCCCTGTGGTGACAGATTGGTGACAACGGCGCAGGCCGATTGGCTTGCTCGCATCGGTTGAAGGCTCTCAGCCTCCTGACGCGAGTCGAAGCGGTCGGCCTTTGTTGTTCCAGCTCACCTCCAGTCCTCTCCTCAATTCCTCGTCCGTCACGTTCAGGTACCGCTGCGTCTGCTGAATGCTCGCGTGCCCGAGCATCAGTTGGATGATGCGGATGTCGACGCCGTCGGCGAGCAGCCGGCAGGCGCCCTCGTGACGCAGGTCGTGCCAGCGCAGGTCGATGCGCTGAAGTTGCTCCCGGTTCCAGGCCGCGCCCTTGCGGCCAGGCTTCGGCTCGTAGCCGTACGCGAGCAGCTTCAGCGTCTCCCAGGCCGTCTGGATGTTCGGCTGGTAGTTGCCGGTCTCCGAGCCGAACACGAACGCGTCCGGTCCGAGCGCCGCTCTTCGCTTCAGCACCGCTGCCAACCGTCCCTGAGGGTTGAACGGCACGCGCCGGTTCTCCTTGTCCTTCGTCGTCGCCCCCGGGATGCCGATCTGGCAGGTCTCCCAGTTCACGCGGCGGTTCTGGATCAGGAGCATCTCGCCGCGCCGACACACGAGCTCGATGGCGCCGATGATGCGGTCGTGCAGCAGCGGTCCGGCGAACTGGTGTTCGCCGTCGTTCATCTTCTCCAGCGCCGTATCGAGCAGCCGCTTCTCCTCCTCTCGTGCGAGCCGGCGGTCTCGGGTGGTCTCCAGCTTCTTGTTCATGCGGACACCGAACCGGTGGAACGGCGTCTTCTTGAACATCGACGGCGTCTGGGCCATGCCCCAGTTCATCGCCGCGCGAAGCAACTCGAGTGCGCGGTGGACCGTGGCGATCTCGACTTCCTCGGCATAGTCCGATTCGGTCTTGAACGCGTTGATCTCGTCCGGTTCCTCCAGTGCGTCGAGCGGCAATTCGCCGAGGTACCGCTTCAGCACGGACACGCGGCTTTGCACCGATGCGAGGCTACTCAGCCCCGCCGGCTTCACGCAGCGCTCCATGTAGGCGTCGAGGAACGCCTCGACGTTCTTCGGTGTGCCGTCACCGGCGGCTCGTCGCTTGCGTGGGCGTCGGGGATCGCGGCCGGCCTGAATCTCACCGATGAAGAGCCGCTCCCACTGGCGCGCTTCCTCCATCGACTCGATCGGCCGCTGCTTGCCCGGCTCCATGCGTCGCACGGCGAAGTCGTTCGCCGCCATCCGGTACCGGGCGCCGGCGTACATCACGTCGAACCACAGATGCTCCAGGCACCGGCGCGGGTTGCTGCAGCTTCCTCGGCAGCGTCGCAGGATTGCCATGTTCTCCTCCTTGGTGATGTGGCTACGAAACCTTCGTGGGAGCGCCTCGACGAAGCCAGTCGAGGACGTCTTCCGGATGGAACCTCCTTCCCCTGACGCCGAACCGCTGCGAGCGCAGCAGCCCGCGCCAGTACGCGCGGCGCACGGTCTCTTCGTGGCAGCCGATGAAACTGGCCACCTCGAACGCCGTCAGCAGCCGGTTGGGCAAGCCCTGCCGCTGCTCATTGTTGCCGACCAAGTGATTGTCCACCCGGACTTCGTCTGAACTCACGTGCAGATGCCGCATGGCCTCCTCCGAGGACTCCGCGCTGCTCGTCGCGTTGGCGCGCGGCCAACGGCGACTTGCAGCGAACCGTGGCGCCGCGCGTCAAGGCGAGCGGCGCCGTTGTTGTGTGGAGAACGAGCCGGGAGGCCCCGCGCTTCGATGATGGACCTGAGGCCGTTCATCGAACCGGCGGCCGGCTCGTGAGTCCGGAGGGTGACGGATACCTGAGGTTGCCGTCCCGTGTCCGGTGTGAGCCGTGACGACCGTCAGCTTCAACTCCCTGACGGTGTCGCCGCCTGCGCCGGCGCTCTGGCTCGGCGAGATCGGTTGGTGTCGGCTCTGGCGAGCGACTCGGGACGGGCGTCCGCGAGTGGCCTAGCCTTCAGCGTTCTGGAGTCACCGGCCCATCGGTGTGCGCGTCGGTGCGGCTGACCGTGATGTCGAACCGCCGCGATGGCGCTGGTCGTCTGTGCCGTTGGCCCGAATTGCCTCAGATGGTTTCGGGCTGCCTTCTGCCGGCTGCGACCGTCAATTCACCGTTCCGGTGCTGGGTTGCTTCCGCTCGTGCCCTGAGAGCCGCGAGCCCGAAGCAACTCCACGTTGACCTGAGCCGACGTGGAGGGTGGCGACTGATCGCCACGGCTTGCCGAATGGGTTCAAGCTACGCCTGCTCGCGGGACTGTGTCAAGTCGTGTCCCGCGTACTCTGAGCCGAGCGGGTTCGTCTGGTCAAGACGCCGGAAATTGCCGTGCAGAACGCCGCAGCTTTGTTGTCGATCAACGGCCGAGCTGTCGCCTGTATGATCTGCCTCAGCGCGCATCGACAGGAGGACGAACCGGCATGACCGTACCCGCTGACGATTTCGAGACGGCAAAGGCAGTCTTCGACAAGCTGAAGGACCTTCCGCAGGAGCGTCAAGAGCGAGTCCTTCGGTGGGTCGCAGAGGGACTCGGAGTTGGGCCCGCGTTCACAGTCACGGGCCGAGCCTCGGTCGCCACTGAGTTTGGTCCGGCAACGGCGCCGGAACTCGGTCGTCCTGCAAGCGTCGGCGGACACACCGACATCAAGACCTTCATCGGCACCAAGAACCCCCGGAGCGACCAACAGTTCGCGACGGCCGTCGCGTACTACTACCGGTTTGAGGCCCCTCCCGCCCAGCGCAAAGAGTCCATCAACACGGAGACCTTGCAGGAGGCGGCGAGGCTGGCGGGCCGTAAGCGCCTGACGAACCCCAAAAGCACGCTGAACAACGCAACCGGGCAGGGGTACCTCGACCGTGCGTCGCGTGGTGAGTTCGCCATCAACGCGGTCGGCGAGAATCTCGTTGCAATGACACTGCCCGCTAACGGCGAGAGACCCGCGAAGGCTCGTACCACTCGGAAGCAAAGAGTCGCCAAGAAGCCCGCTCGTCAGAAGCGATGAGCAAGAGCCCTGCGGAGACGCTCACAGATGGCATCGACGCTGTCGAGCGTGCGCGCACAGCCATCGTCAAGAATCGCAACCGACAGGTGCGGAGTAAGGAGACCCGCCTAGCGCTACGGTCGCTTGCCTTCGCCTGGTTTCAGTCCTATCGGCCTAGCCTAGCGTCATCCGTGTCCGGAGCGGACGATCTTCGCGACGCGGATGGGGCCTTTCAGGCGCTCATGGACGCCACGGACAAGAATGCAGCGAAGAGTACGTATTCGGCGTCGCTGTCGCGCGCAAAGATAGCCCTCTCTGCACTTCGAAGATCAGTAGTTGTAGCGGGTCCTGCGCTTCGCGACTCCGGCGATGCCGTGCCAGATTTCTCGCCCCTTGCCTCTGACGTCACGATGAAGGGCATCCTTGAACGGCGCTGGGAAGAGTGTCGGCGGTGCATCGAAGTTGGTGCGAACCTTGCCGCCGTCGTGATGATGGGTGGTCTGCTGGAGGCCCTCTTCGTCGCGCGTGCGAACAAACTGATCGACAAGAAGGCACTGTTCAGGGCGAAATCAACTCCGCTCGATCCGAAAACCAAGAAGGCCGTCGACTTGCGTGATTGGACTCTCAAGGCGTATATCGACGTCGCCCATGAGCTAGGGTGGATCACGCCTTCGGCAAAGGACGTTGCGGCCGTTCTTCGAGACTACAGGAACTACGTTCATCCCGAGAAGGAACGGAGTCACGGAGTAGTGCTGACAGACGAGGACAGCGCGATGCTCTGGCAAGTGACGCGAAGTCTTGCGCGACAACTGCTGAGCACCGGCCCCTGAGCGAGAGTGCACACTGCCGGCCGATCATTCGGCCTCACGCTCAAGGTCATCCCAAAACGCTCGGATCTGCGGAGCGACTTCGGCAGCGCGGTCAGCGCCGGCCATCATGGCCTCAGGGAGGAACTGGCGCCGTAGAAAGACCTTCGGCTGCCCCTTCGTGGCACGGTGTTCTCGAGTCACAACGCCGTTACGCACCAAGAGATCCTCTAGCACGGGCCACGACTTGTCCTGGAATAGGGAACGAAGCGTATCGTCGCTTGTGCAGACTGGATTCATGCGTCTGTAGCAGCGTGCCAACCTTTCAAGCAAGCGTTCGAATCGCTCCGGGATCTCGCGGATAGTCGATTCCGACGTCGCCGACGGCGGCGAGACGGCGCCGCACTGAACCAGCACCTGGCGCAGTTCGGTTGGATCATAGACGCCCCTGGCCAGGCCAGCCCCTCGCACCCTGAGGCCGAGAATCTGGCTGGCGGGTTCTAGCCCGGCCAATTCGAGCCGCGTGTAGTGCGGATTCACGACGATCTCAGAGAGCAAGAGTCCCCTCACCTGACAGTTCAGAAGTCGGGTCTTCGTCAGGTCGACTCGCCGGAATTCGATACGTTCGAGTCGTCCATCGCGAAGGTCAACTCCATCCAAGTCTCCACCGGGAATGACAAGCCCCGTGAGCTTCAACCCCGTGAGTTCACCGCGCATCGCGGCCTGCTTCAGGACGGTCGCTGCAACCAGTCCGGCGTTCTCTCGGACTTGGGACGATCGCGGTGTCTCGACTTGCGCAGCTTGCGTCAGTCGGTCGAGGAGCCATTGCGCTCTGGTCTGATCAAGAAGGGATGTTTCCCGATCGATTGCCGCGACCGCGGACGCGGCTACTTCTTGCGGAAGGACGGACCGGCTCAACAAGACTCGGACAGCCGTGGCGTCACGCAGCAAAGTCTCTCGGAAGACCTGCGCGAGGAAGTAGGCGAAGAACATCTCGTGTTCGAACGCCACGCCTCCCGAACGTTCCCCCGCGTTCATGAAAGCCAGCGTGGGCATTCGCTCGATCACGACTCGTTGCGTCGCTTCCGGCAGCCCTTCCGTGAGGAGGACGTATTCGGCAACTTCACGAACCGACTTTCGGTCGAGCTCGCGCGTCTCCTGATTCCACATCTCCTCAGCCAGCGTTTTGAACAGCAATTCGATCTGGCCGCTCGTGAGAAGCGTACCGCCCTGCCTGTCGAGCAGCTTGTCGCGTCGCTCACGCTCTAGGTATGCCTCCACCAACCGGCCCAGCAGGTCGTCCCCCCCGGCGAAGGTCGGGTCGGCCAAGAGGACGTCAACGGTCCTTGCCACGAACAGCGGCTTCTTGCGCAGCTCAGCATTCGCGCCCGCGAAGACGCCATCGACGCGCTTCGTCAGGTCAGCGATGCCGTTCTCATCAAGACCGCGCGACGTCGCATAGCGCTGGACGTACGCCGAGAACTGGTCATCTCCCCAAGGAAGAACCTCGACCGGCACCTGGGCCCACGCCTGTGCTCCCAATGACGATACGGAGCTCGATCTAGAGACGAACTCCTGCTCGTAGTACGAGCTCCGAGCAGACGCCACGATCTGGCCGTGGCCGTCCAGTTCCTCAATGAAGCCTGTCAACGAACTGAACGCGTCGTCGTATCCGCCCACGCCAAGGAGTTCGTCAAAACCGTCGATCACGGGAACGAGCACGCCAAGTCTGACTAGGGCTGAGACGGCGTGGTACGTGAGGACCGCGCGCAAGTCCTGCAACTCTGTTGCGAGGGCCTCGTTGAAGCGCGCCAAAGCACGGCCTTGGGCGTTGATGTACAGGTACAGGCAGTTGGCTCGGCCCCGCTGATAGAGGTCCGCCTGCTGACGCACGAGTTCTTGGAGCACTCGGGTCTTGCCGGCTCCGGCCTCGCCGGTGACCATGACGATGCGCGTAAGGTCCGCAGACTCAGTCGCGAGTAGCTCGTCCAGAAGTTCAACTGCGGGCCGCGGACTCGCGTCCTCGTCGTCACCACTCAGGCGCGCGTGAGTCGGCACGAAGAGGCTCTTGGGCTGTGCCTGAAGAATCATCTTGGCAAGGCCAAGCAGGTCAGCCATGTCCGGCGATGCCAAGAACGACTGGTAGCTGACCGTGTGCCCTCTGAAGGCAACCTGGACGCCGCTTTCAAGGGAGATCGTGAACACCGCGTCCTGTGCCTGACCTCGTGCCGTCCAGTGAGCGGTCAACGTTCTCTTGTCGCCGGCAACGTCCAGTTCCGTGCCGGGATCTGCGAACGGGCGCAGGTCCTTCTCGATGCGTTCACGCCAGTAGTCAAGGAACGAAGTCAGGTCCACGTCACACCCCTCCGGAGGCCGAACCGATCGAGATCTTTGCCCGCTTCAACGGCGTGTCGTTCAATGCCGATCCGACGTCCCGTCTGCGCAGCCAGTGGAACGGGGCCTGCGGTGCCATCGACGCTGCTGCAAGAGCGGCGGACAGGAGGTCCTCATCATCCGAGAACAGCATGATCGGCAGTCCTTCGTCGCGGCAGTAGTGAATGGCGTCGACGACGATCATTGAATCGACCATCTTCTGGTGGTGCTGGCCCGCCTGAGACCGGCGGACGGTGCCGAGCAAGGTGTCCATGGAGCGGCACGCCAAGGCGGTCACAAGGGACGGCTTGACGATCGCGCCCGAGTGCCGGCCTCTGTACCAAGCGAGGCCCGTCAGAAGCCACTGAGCCTTGTAGCTGTGCACGCCTCTCTCATCGATCCACCCGCCGTAAAGGCGAAACGCGATTTCCTTCGCCCCAAACACGCGGGCCGCTTCCGCCACAGCGAGCGGCAAGACATCTGCGAGATTGCTCGCGACGTCACCGGCGGTGCGCTCCTCGCGGATGAGCCGAACGTTGTCGTAGTCGACGAGGATGACAGCAGAGTCCGGCATCGGTCGTGCGGCTTTACCTGCGAGCGCTGTTCGGAAGAGTCGGCAACACGGTTGAAGTCAAGACGATATCAGCCGAGCGGAGGCTAAGGGCGTCCTGCCCATGACAGCGTGTCAATATACACCCACTTGCCTTCAAATGGGTGTACAATCACACAACAAGATGCCGGGGCTTCCACCTGCCCTCGAGAACAGGGCGATCTTCCGGCTGGCAGAAGCTCGCGCGCTCGGCCTGCATCCGGAACAGGTAAGACGGCTGACCCGTCGGGGGGAACTCACGCGCCTCGGGAGAGGGCTCTACTCGCCGGCCTCCGCAGCGCCAACTGAGCACCACACGCTGGCGGAGATCGCGAAGCGGGTTCCGCGAGGTATCGTATGCTTGCTCACCGCCCTTCGGTTCCACGCCCTTGGGTCTCAGCATCCTCGTGAAGTCTGGATTGCTGTCGATCGGCGCGCAGGAATCCCGCGCATCGATGTGGCGCCTGTTCGAGTCATTCGAATTTCAGGCGAGGCGCTTGCCGCCGGCATCGACGAGCACATCATAGAAGGCGTGAGAGTCCGCATCACCAGCCCCGCCAGGACCGTTGTCGACTGCTTCAAGTTCCGCAATCGGCTCGGCGTCGATGTCGCGGTGGAGGCGCTCAGGGACTACCGGCGACTTCGCAAGGGAACTGCCGACGAACTCTGGCTGCAGGCCGAACGGCTTCGCATGGCGCGAGTTCTGCGCCCGTACTGGGATAGCCTGTCATGACGCTTGAGTGCAGCGACGGCGTCGAGACCGCGTTCGCCGCCCGTGTTCTTTTCTGACAACCCATGCCAAGACTCGCCCTGAAACCGGACTCAAGCTTCTTCAGAAAGATCGCCCTCGGCGTCATTGGAACCCGCCGGGTTGCCCAAGACCTCGGGGCTCGCGGACACCTGATGTACGAGCTGGAGCGAGGCTCGCTCGACACGAAGCTCTGGAAGGACGTGAAGCGCAAGCGCGTGCGGATGCCTGACCTCGTCTGCGGTCGATGCGGCGTCAGGGTGGAGAGCCGCGCGAAGACGAAACCAGAGTTGTCGATGTCGCACAGCCTTACGGATGCGGAGCGCGCTTGGGACTTCGGGATGGTCGATGCTGATTGGATCGCCTTCCCGGTCTGCATGTCGACCGAGGAGAAGCTCTGGACGCAGGGGCGACTCGGCTCGCAGACGTCCTACTGGCACGAGCGCAATTGGGTTGAGTGGGAGACCGACGGCGCGACCAACTTCTTCACGGTACAGGCGTTTCGCGCTACGCCCCATACGGAGACAGCGACGAAGGGCGTCACCGAGGGCTCCGAAACGACGCTGTCATGGGTCGGAGCCTTCTCGTCACGAACGGGGACGGTGGACGCTGTCGATGGCCGACGATTGACGATTCGCCGTGCTTCCGACGGTCACCGCCACACGCGCAAGGTCGCCGAGGGTTTCGACATCTTCGTGGCGCAGGGACAGGCAGTCCGACAGCACGAACTGGTGGCCGGCCGAATTCGGCCCTTGGCCGCGGCACAATTGCAGTGCCCCGGCCGCCTGCCGGCCGACCATCTACCTCAGCTTCTCGGCTCCCGCGAGCGGACGCAGCGCTTCACGGGCGTGAAGCTCGCCCGCTTGGTGTCAGACGCCGGTCACGAAGCAATCGTCACTGCGATCGCCGCGGATGGCGAAGAGGACGTCTACATCAGGCTTGAGGGCGCCTCGTACTTGGCGGCCGTCTGTGGCGCGCCGGCCGGGCCACTCTTCGAGCCGTTTCTTCAGAGTGCAGACCAGCAGATTCAGCTCGAAGCCGTCATCGCGCTCGGAGAGACCGATACGGACGAAGCCGTTGAACTCTTGTCCGAGATCCTCGACGATGAGTCCAAGGCGTACTTCCTGCGGAGCGCGGCGGCGTGGGCACTGAGCAGGACGCCTGCGGAAGCGGCCACGGAGCGGCTCATCAGGGCGTTCACCGACGTGGACCCAAACATTCGCGAGGAGGCGCTCCAAGGGGTGGTGATGCTCGGGGGGACGGCCGTACCGCTGTTGCAGAACGGCCTGAGGGCAGCGGACTCGGACCTCGCCGCGGGCTGTGCTGAGGCGTTGCGCCAGCAGCAGCCTTTGCCGGACGAGACGATGGCGGCGTTGGCCGACCATCTCCGCTCCGACAATCCCTCGATGTGGGCGGTGTGGTTGGCTGGCAATCTTGCGCGGGCTCGTGTGGCCGGATCGGTGGCGGGCCTCGAGGAGACGGCGCCCCAGCTCCACTACGCGATGACCCTTCTGTGGTCCTTCGCGGAGAGTTGGATCGCGCGCCGCTGGGAACTCAATCCAGGGCCGGTCATGCCGGCAATCGGGGAAGCAGATGATGTTGACGATTCCGTCTGAAGCCGTCGTCTATCGCACCGTGCATGGCGTTCAGGCGTCAGCGGACAGCCGCGCAATTCTGGCGTCCTTGCCGAGCAACTCGGTCGACCTCATCGTCACGAGCCCGCCGTTCGCTCTTCTTCGGCAGAAGAGCTACGGCAACGAGGATCAGGAGCCGTACGTTGCTTGGTTGGGCGAGTTCGGCGAAGCTGCGTTCCGCGTCCTGAAGGACACGGGCAGTTTCGTTCTCGACCTTGGCGGCGCCTACCAGCGGGGTCGGCCTGTTCGGTCGCTCTACAACTTCCGAGTGCTCCTCGATTTCTGCGACAGGCTGGGCTACCGGCTTGCCGAAGAGTTCTTCTGGCACAACCCAGCGAAGCTCCCGTCGCCGATCGAGTGGGTGAACAAGCGGAAGATCCGCGCGAAGGATTCGGTCAACACCGTGTGGTGGTTCTCCAAAGGAGACCAGCCGAAGGCCGACGTCACGAATGTCCTCGTGCCGTACTCGGATCGAATGAAGACGCTGCTGAAGGCTCCGGAGAAGTTCTACAGTCCGAAGGTGCGGCCTTCGGGACACGACATCGCGGCAGCGTTCGGGAAGGAGAACGCCGGGGCGATTCCGTCGAACCTGCTACGAATCCCGAATACCGAAAGCAACTCCCACTACCTGCGTGCCTGCAAGCTACTCGGTCAGGAAGGACATCCGGCGCGCTTCCCGGCGGACTTGCCCCGGTTCTTCATGAAGTTCCTCACCGAGCCTGGCGATGTGGTCGTGGACATTTTCTCCGGCTCGAACACGACCGGCGAAGTTGCTGAGGAATTGGGACGGAAGTGGTTGGCTATCGAGCTCGATCGTTCCTACGCAAGGCTCTCAGCCGTGCGGTTCATGCAGGGCTGGAGCGACGATGCGATCCGGGCCGCGTTCGCCCAACTTCAGAGCGGAGAGATCCTGACGGTCCACGGCGAACGCCCGGTCCGGGTTCCTGCGGTGAAGTCGATTCGGGAGCGCCAGCGTCTCGGGCAGAAGAATCTGTTCCCGGCATGATTCGTCGAGCCGTTGCGTCGAGCGCGATCACATCGATTGGCTACGACGCTGATGCGTCGGCCCTTGAGATCGAGTTCCGCAATGGCCGTACATATCGCTACTTCGACGTGCCTGAGTTCCTGCACCGCGGATTCATGCTGGCCGCGTCCAAGGGGCAGTACTTCACGCAGAGAATCGACGGGCGCTTCCGATTCGAGGAGATCCCGTAGCGGCTGGTTTCAGCCCGCCTTCCTGGTGCGGCGCTCGCTTTCTGGAAGAACGGCGCGTCCGCCTTGTCCAGGATGGCGAATCACTCGTGGAGCAGGTCGTCCACGAAACGCTCGCGCTCCTGGTCCGACAGTTCCTCCCAGACAAGCCCACGTTGTTCGGCGAGCTCGATGATGCCCGGCTGAAACTTGTCGACGGTCCGGTCGAGGACCTCCGCGCCGGCAATGAGGCGCGGCACGGCCTGACGTCGCCCTTCCGGTGACAGGCGTTCCAGACTCTTCAGAATCAGTTCGTCGGTTTCATTCCACGGCATGCCTGATCCTTCCGTCGTCGAGCGTATGTTCGCGTGCCCGATTCTTCCACGACGCTCAACTCCGCCGACGCTCCGATAGTTGCCCAGACCATCGGGAGCGCATGGCGCGGGTCAAGGCCGCGCAGCGCCGACGGAACGGAGGGAAGCCTTGACGCGCGCTTTCGCTCCCGAACAATGTCCAATCGGAGCGTCGGCGAAGGACCACCGGTGGAACTACTTCCGGTTCTGCAAGTGCTCCCACGCATCGTCTTCTTCCGGACGATCCCAGTCGACAGCGAGTGACCGTTCGCTCAGATGCGCTGTGTCAGCGGTACGTGTCGCCGGACGCTCCGTCGGCTTCTGCTCCAAGCGGGTGCCGACGACCTCGTGCGAGAGCACCTGCCCGGCCTCGACCTGGGCCAACCCCTTCTCGACTTCGCGGACGAACCACTCGTCGTGGTCGACTGCACGCTCGATCGCTTCGTGGGCCAGCAACTCGGGCGAGATCCCGCGTCGCTCGGCGGCGCGCGCCAGTCTGTCCGCGACTTCAGGCGAGAGCTTCACTTCCATAGCGCGAGTGTACTGCCGGACGTCCGGCTTTCGACCACGGCGTTCCCGGCAGAAGTGGGCACGATTCTCCCGCAGGTTCTCGGCGTGTTCGCGCGCTGGATCTGCAGGTTGCACCAGGGCCACACCAACACGCGGAACCGAGACGTGAACGACCCCGTGACCGCACCGTGAGAGGGGCATGGGCGTCTGCAGCGGGGTCGTTCACGTCTCGGTTCCGTTCCTGTGCTGGCCCTGTCGCCGACGGGAGCGGCATAGAACGCCGCTCCTTCACGGACATGGTCGCCGACGCGTAAGTCGTTGCGCACGGGAGCGTTGCTGCGGTGTGAACGGTCGCGGGCATCACATCACCACCGTGCGCTCGCGTGAGGGCCAGGGGGTTGAGGGACGGGGTTGAGAACGCCGGCGGCCAGTGTCCCCCCTATGGGCTATCTTCTCGACCCCCTTCTCAACTTCCGCGGCTGCCGAACGCGATTCGCCGACCAAGGGAGAGAGATGACGGTAGCCATGCGGGAGGACGAGCGATTCGACGCGCCCGGCGCCGGTCTCCAGCGCCTCGGCGAGCGCCGGTGACGAGGCGGTGTTGAAGGCATCGTCGCCGTGTTTGATCCAGCGTCGATGGAGATCATCGAAGCGGGGCGTACTGAACCGGCGAACGCCCGCTCGGAAGATGTCCTCGCCCTGTGGATCGGTGGTCGTGTGGAGGTTCCTCCATGCCTCGAAGTAGCGCTTCAGGTCGGCGACGGTAGAGGCGCTGAGCGTGCTCTCCAACTCGTCGTGCACGGCGCGCTGGTAGTCGTCGTAAGCGTGGGCAATGCGGCGTGGAAGGACGATGCGCAGCGTCCATGCGGGCACGCGCTGGAGCAGCGGCGCGTGGTCGCGGAGGAAGGTGCGGAACGCGTCCGGCCATCCCATCTCGGCGAGGTACAGGATGACGATCCGGCCGTCCGGCTCGATGCCGAGTGGAGTGTCCGCGGACACCTTGGCCTCCCCTGCGAGAGGCAGCGCAGCGGCCCTCTCGGATGGCGTCGTGAGCCACTCGGCGACCGGCGTCGAGAGCACGGCGTCGAGCAGCATCAACCGTTCGAGGACGAGACGCGGCGAGACGGCCCGGCGATAGCGGCTCGTGGGCTCGCCGATGGCGTGGTACAGCAGCTTGGAGTGCAGCAGGTAGAGCCGCGCGCGGTTATGCATGCACTCGATAGCGCGGGCGTGACCGCGGCGCACGAGGCGGTCGAAGAAGGCTTTGCACTTGGCGCCCTGGGCGATGCCGGCGACCTGCGCGTACTGCCGCGGGACGCAGACACCGGAGTGCCGCATGACGAGTGTCAGGAAGCGCGCCTGGCGTTCGGTGAAGCCGAGTTCGACGATGGCGCGGACGTGCGTCGCACTCATCGCTGCAGCTCCTCGATGATGCGCGGTGACCGGCCACCGCGACCGCCTCCACGTCCGCCGCCGGTGCTGATGCTGAGGCTGATGCCGCCGTACGTGGAGAAGCCGGAGCGGGCTACAGAGGCGCTGTGCGCGCCTCGGTAGTGCGGCGTGACGACCTCGATGTCCTCGCGGTCACAGCGTCCGTCAGGCTCCATGTATTCGACCCGCAGGTGAGGGAAATGGACCTCGTCGTCGAAGTACGGGAGGTGGTGATCGGCCGCCCATTCCTGGATCTCTTCCGCCGTGCGTTCGGGGTGTCCGTCGTAGTCGTCGTGGTCCTTGTCGTGCTCGTGCAGCCAGCGCTGGTACTCGCTCTTCAGCTCGTGGTCGAGTACGACACGCTCGACGCGGGCGCCGCGCTCGTGGAGCCGCTCCTCGGCGCGCTCATAGGCGCGGTAGACCTGCAGGTCGTGCTCGCGTTCGCGCGAGCGCACGAGGCCCGCGTGGAAGGCCTGGTGGTGTTCTGGACGCGAGTCCCGATGGCGCTCCAGCAGGCTGCGACCTGCCTTCGTCAGAGCCACCGCGTGGTCGCGGTAGCCGGGCACGCGCGCGGTTTCGATCAGGCCCTGCTCACGGAGATGACGGAGGTCGCCTGAACGGAGGTTCCCACGGCTGCCGTCGTGGTTCCGGAGGTCACCACTGGAGACCACTCGAAACGCGCCGACGGTGGCCAGGTTGCGCGACTCGGAGCCGCGCAGAGTGTAGACGCGGTCACGGTCCCGAATGTGCTCGCGCTCGGGGCCACGCGGTAGATCGACGTGGCGCGTGAACTCGTCGTGTCGCTCACGAGGACGCTCTGGGACCTCACGCTCACGCTCGGGCCAGCGGGAGTCCTCACGAGAATCGCGCGGGTGCTCGTCGCTGCTCTGACGATCGCTCCCGCCGCCGCGGCCGAGCGATCTCGAATCGTCATCGCCACGGTCCCGCGCACGGCCGTCGTCGAGCTCGTGATCGTCATCCCGGTCGCGGCCCGGAAAGCCGGCGCCACCGCGTGGCGCATGCGCCGGCCGGTCGTCGTCATCGCGCGATCGATCGCGGTCCTTCCGCGCCTCGTCGCGCGGGTCATCAAAGTCTCGGGGATCGAAATCCACGGTGCGCCCCTCTCGTTGGAACGCCCGACGGCCACCAACTCGTCACCAGGATTCTTGGTGACAAAGTGGTGACAATCGTGCGTGGTTTCGGGTGGGCGGCAGTTGCAGCCCATCTCGACAAACCCAATGAAAATGGGCTTGGGCGTGGTTGGGTTGCCTGCGGTGGAGCCGTGAAATCTAACTCATAACCCAAAGGTCGCGGGTTCAAATCCCGCCCCCGCAACCATTTGAATCGGCACGAGAAGGTCGCCAGTCTCTGGCGACCTTTTCGTTTTTCGGGCGGCAGCAAGCATCGCGGCCAGATTCCCCTTCAATTCCACCCGCAACTGGCCCCCGAGTTTGACGAGGGCAAGAGGGGTCTAGGCACACCAAGACACACCGACTCAGAGAGTTACGGGGGATTCTCTAGCAGTCCGTGGTGGAAGTGCCGCGTCGCACCGAGACGGGCGCGGCGGCTGGACAGACGGCGTGGAGCTTGGGCGGCGGAGGAATCCGCAGGCGCCGCAGCAGATCCAGGGTGTCGGGGCGGAGGTCGGTGGTCTGCCGGACCCGCGCGGTCCCGCGTTCGTACTCGACGACCTTGATGGTGTCGAGCCGGGCGAGCAGGTTGCGCCACGTGTCGCCGCCGCGCTGCTCGGCGAGGCGTTCGAGCAGCAGGGCGAGGACGCACAGCGAGATATGCGCGGTGATCCGCACCGTCGTCCAGTGGTGGACCGGGCGCATGCGCAGGCCGCTCTTCATGACGCGCCAGCACTGCTCGACGCGCAGCAGTTGCTTGTAGCCCAGCGCGAGGTCCTCGGCCGAGAGGGTGTCGTCGTTGGTGGTGATGACCCACTTGCCATCCAACTTGGCCTCGGCGGCGACGGCGGCGCGGTCGATCCGCGGCAGGCCTGCGGCGGGTCTGCCGCAGGTAGCGCCGATAACGCTCGCTGGTCAACAAGGCACAGGTCCGGGCGGCGTGGCGCCCCTCGCGCAGGGGCGCGCGTTGGGCGGCCCACTCCTGGGCGAGGGCGTCGAGCACGGCGACCCGGTGCTGCCGTTGTCGCGCGGCTTCTTGCGGATTGAAGCAGACCACGTACCGGCGGCGGCGTTCGCTGTCGCCCACCACCACGTCTTTGACGTGGAGGTTGTCGGCCACGACCTGGTAGCGGCCGGGGCGAGTCAGCACCGCCTGCGCCACCTCGTCACCCGCGCGCAGTTTGGTGGCGAGGATGTACTTGCCGCCGCGCGTACCGTCCTCCGTCCTTGCCGTCTGTACAGACAGCTACAGGATCGCCTCCAGCCCCTTGTCTGCTATCACGTTCAGCAGCTTCAGGGCAGGTCCCGCGGGCCGCGTGTCGCCCTGCTCCCACTTCCGCACCGTCGATGCCGTCGTGTGCAACAGGTGCGCGAACACCGGCTGGCTGAACTTCAGCCGTTCGCGCAGCCGCTTGATGTCGGCCGCGCTGAAGGCGCGCACCGGCGGCGGGCAGATCGCATCGAACTGCCGCATCGTCACCTTGCCGATGGCGCCGACGCGCTCCAGTGCGACGAGGTCGCCACGAAGGGATTCAATGAGCTTGCTGGACACAGTGCACCTCTACGAGTACGCCGGCCTGAAGGGCCTTCCTGAGATCGGCGGTTGAGAGATCCAGGAACACCTTGCCGGCGAATTGCAGCGCCTGCTTCTCATCCTGCGTGATGTTGCCCTTGCTGTTCTTGGCGAACCCGTGCAAGAACACGTAGCGATCACCGACGCGGGCCGAGAGCACCGTCCGGTACCCGCCACTCTTGCCGCTACCCGGACGCGCCAGGCGCTTCTTGAAGAGGCAACCGCCCAGGTCGGCATCGATCAGGCCGGCTTCCATCTCCCGGACGGCCCTGCACAAGGTGTCATCGGGCAACCTCTCACCGGTCTGCCACCGGGCGAAGTCCTTGCGCTTCAGGACGCTCATCGTCGACATCAACCCTAGAAGTATACCCGATACGGGCAGTCTTTGCCTTTCACTGCAGAACGTCGCCATGACAAGACGTTGCCTGACTCAGACTGTTGCCCATTGCGGACAACAGCACGGTTCCTGGCAACGCCCTGGTCGGCCGCGTTATAGCGAGCCTGAACGCACGCCTGCCCGCGGGGTGGGCGGCGGCCTCCAGCCTGCCGCCCTCGAAGGCAGCAGCCGTCGATGCGGTGCTGTGGATCCGGCACAAGGACGCGTCGGGTGCGGTTGTCGTCGTGGCAAAGGGCCGCCTCGAACCGAAGGACGTGGACCACCTTGCCGCAACGCTGCGGCCAACGCAGGGCGAAGCGGTCCTGGTCGCGGCTCCCTACCTGAGTCCTCGGACGCAGGAACGTCTTCGCAGCCGGGGCTTCGCCTACGCCGATCTCACCGGTAACGTCTGGTTGGAACTCACCCAGCCAGGCCTCTTCATCGAGACGACCGGCGCTCGTGAGAACCCGGAGCCGAGCCCGCGCGAACGCAAGTCTCTGAAGGGAGCCAAGGCCATTCCCCGTCTCCGCGCCGAACACGAACGCGTCGGGGCCCAGGGTTGACCGCCGCTGTGTGACCGCCGCTGCAGGATGGCCGCGAGGCGCCCGTTCGGGTCGAACGGCACGCGACGGTTCTCCTTGTCCTTCGTCGTCGCGCGAGGGATACCGATCTGGCAGGTCTCCCAGTTCACGCGCTTGTTCTGGATCAGCAGCATCTCGCCGCGACGGCAGCACCGTTCGATGGCGCCGATGAGGCGGTCGTGCAGGAGCGGGCCGGTGAACTGGTGCTCGCCGACGTTCATCGTCTGGAGCGCCGTGTCGAGCAACCGCTTCTCCTCCTCTCGCGTCAGGCGGCGGTCGCGGGTGGTCTCCAGCTTCTTGTTCATGCGCACGCCGGAGTGGTGGAACGGCGACTTGGTGAACATGGGCCGCGTCTGGGCCATGCCCCAGTTCATCGCCGCACGCAACAATTCGAGCGCGCGGTGGACCGTCGCGATCTCGACCTCCTCGGCGTAGTCCGACTCGGTCTTGAAGGCGTTGATCTCGTCTGGCGCTTCGGGCGCGTCGAGCGGCAGGTCGCCGAGGTACCGCTTGAGCACGGACACGCGGCTTTGCAGCGACGCGAGGCTGCTCAGCCCCGCCGGCTTCACGCAGCGTTCCATGTAGGCGTCGAGGAACGCCTCGACGTTCTGGGGACACCGACTCGGGCGTCCCGTGGGCACACCCTCTCAAGACGAGGACACAAGACCGAGACACCACTTGCGTTCTTGCAGACGGTATGGTATGAGCGATCTCAGCCCCAGTGCGCACGCTCCCGCAGCGCTTAGAGACGGTTGTGATGAACGTTCGCGGCCCGCGACCGGTCAACGCGCCTTGCGTTACCGACGACGTCAGCAGACTGTCGTCGCCGGTGGAGGCGCTTCGCATCGCTTGCGTGCCAGCTTCGTTCCGGCGGTCTCTGGCTATCACACGCCGTATCGTCGGCTGAGGTGAGCGAGCCAGAACTCGGTACGTTGGTCGCTCCACGTGTCACAGGAGCCTCAACCGCTTCTCGCTTGACCCAGAAGGAGGCACGGTATGGGTCGTTCAGAGAAGCGGCTGGCGGTCCTCGCGGTCACGGCGGCCCTTGCGGTGGCGACACCCAGTCTCATCTCCGGTCAGGATCCATGCAGCCAGTCATGTCCGTTCATCAACTGCTCCGAGAACGTGCCACCGTCCTGCCGGGATCTGGGGTGGTGCGATTGTATCTACGATTACGAGTACTTCTACAACGCCGGGGCGTGCTCATACTGCGCTGAAGGACGGGGCTACTACATCATTGGCTCGGAGTGGAGCCCACCCTGTCAGTATCTGTGCAACGACTGGACGTTCATTCGGCAGTGTCTATCCTGCTAGGCAGCGTCTGTCCTGCAGCTGGAGCTAATCTCAAACTACGCTAGGTCGCTGTTCGGAGTCCAGACCACCCCAACGAGATGAGGTGCCCGATGAAGTCCGCTGCATTCGCCCTGTTGCTGGCAACGGCCTGTGGAGTAGCCGCCGTCGGCGTGTCCTCGCAGACCGTCCCGAGGTCTCCGTCGGTCGGTTCTGGCGAAACGCCGCGCCCCGGCGTCCTGCGCCTAGGGGACGCGCCCGGTCGCTGGGTGCCGTTCGAAGCTTCGATGATCAGGATCTTTCGTGCGGGAGAGAGTGTGGTTGGAAAACTGTACCGAGCGTCGGACGGGTCTACTCGCAACGAAACGGGACCGGCGCCTGGTCGCGTGAACATCATTGGCATCAAGAACATGTCTGAGCGGCTCTACTACATCTGGCGGCCAGAGAGTGGATGGGAATCGCGCCCGCTCGACCTGCCGGGAGGCCGGTATATCCAGCCACGCGAAGGCGCGCCTGCGGGCGGGATCCGCTTGGAGGAGACTCTCGATGGCTTGAGCCTTATCAAGATGCCCATCGACAAACAGGGCATCACGGAGTATCTGGCGCCTGAACTCAACTACTACACAGTCAGGGCCAGCATGCCCTGCAACGACGGCCAGGGTTCCGGCTGCGGTCTCTGGCTCGTCGACGTCAAGGTGGGTGAACAGCCCGCGCACTTGTTCGTACTGCCGTCGAGCGAGGCCGCTGCGGCGAGAACCGAGCCGAGCCGGACGCAGCGCGGGGGAGTGCTGGGAGCGTGTGCTCACCCGTAGCGCTGACTCGTTGCCAAGACTAGCCAAGGGCTGCGCCCCTGATATCCCGCGTTGAGCCATGGGCTTTGAGCGGTGAGTCACGCAGAACGACAGGTCAGCGGCAGCGTCCACACGTTCCAGCTTTCGCTGCATCGCCCTCCACGGTTCCCTGGGGAATCGGCGCGCGTCCTTCGTATTGCACCCGTGGAACAGATCCTCCGTGGCGTCATCCGCGAACGACCGAATCACGGCACCAGCCTGCATGGCTCCCGTGTAGACAGCAAGCACGCTCTGATCGCTCACGCCGCGTGGATGTGTCGATGGAGAACGAGCCGTTGGTCCGATTCGAGGGAGACGACGGCGCAGGCCTCGCCGTCCTCGTCGGAGCGAAGCGGAGACGCGCAGGCTTGCCGGTGGCTTCGCAGAGCAACCCGCAAAGACGCGCAGGTTGCCGGAGACTTCGCAGAGCAACCCGCGCTCTACTGCCGCGGCACGGCGTTACCGTGCAGCGGTCCGCGTGCCCTCGGCCTGGATCTCCTTCGCCACGCGCTCCACCTCGCCCCACACCCGCAGCAGGTTGCCGCCCCAGAGCTTCGCAATCTGCTCTTCGGTGTACCCGCGGCGCACGAGTTCGATCGTGACGTTCGGCGCCTCGGCCGCGCTGTTCCAGCCCTCGACGCCACCGCCGCCATCGAAGTCCGACGAGATGCCGACGTGGTCGATGCCGATGAGCTTCACCAGGTAGTCGATGTGGTCGACGAAGTCGCTGACCGTCGCGCGCCCGGCCGCCGGCCACTGCCGGTTGATGTCGGCAAGCCGCCTGTCGTACTCAGCCCTCCGATCGGCCGGCAGCGCGTCGGCAGGATTCGGAAAGCTGCGGCGGGCGTCAGCCCCGGGCTGCCCTTCGACGGGACAGGGGCGCTCGACCGGCGGCCCCCCGGATCCCGGGCCGCCAAAGCCGCCGGCCCCGGGCCCGGCCAGGCCGAACTCACGCCGCAGCGCCGCGATCGCCTCCCCCCGCTGCGGCGGATCGACCTTCAGGTACGAAGAGAACGCAACCGTCTGCACGACGCCGCCGTTCTGCTTGATGGCCATCAGCGACTCGTTATCGAGGTTGCGGCTGTGGTTGCCCAGCTTCCGCGCCGAGGAATGGGAGGCGATGATCGGCGCCCGCGACAGCGCCACGGCCTGCATCATCGATCCCTTCGAGGGGTGCGAGACGTCAATCATCATCCCCAGCCGGTTCATCTCGGCAATCACCTGCCGGCCGAGCGGGCTCAGCCCGCCGTAGAGCCACTGATCGTCCTGCTCGCCGGTGTTGGAATCCGACAACTGGCTGTGGCCATTGTGCGCGAGCGACATGTAGCGGCCGCCGCGCTCGTAGAACTCCCGGACCCGCCGGACGTCGAGGCCGACCGGGTACCCGTTCTCGATGCCGATGACGGCCACCTTCCGCCCCGACGCCTCGATGCGCCGCACATCGTCGGGCGAGAGCGCGAGGCCGATCTCCTGCGGCGCGATCTGCTCGGTCAGCCGATGGATCGCGTCGAACTTCTCGATGGCCTGACGGTACGCGTTGTCGTAGCCCTCCTGGGTGAGCGGGCCCTGGCCGGTGAAGACGATCATGAACGACACGTCGAGGCCGCCCTCCCGCATCTTCGGAAGGTTCACCTGCGAGGTCAGGCGCATGGTGTAGTTGCAGGATGGCGTGAAGTTCGCCGGATTGATGTCGTCGTGCGTGTCGAGCGTCAGCACGCGTTCGTGGATGGCACGGGCGCGGGCGATCAGCGCCGCCTCGTCCTGCGCCTGGGCCCCGGCGTGTTCACCGGCCACGATCGCTCCCAGGATCGCGAGCACCGCGATCCCACCCCAGCCGGCATTCAGTCTGTGCATGGATCCCCCACACGGCCGGTGCGCACGATCATGGGCTCCAGCCGGAATCATCCACCCCGGCCGTGACGATGACGCGGCCGCCACGATCGAACGGCGGCCTGCCGTTCCCGCCAGGCGTTGGTGCGGCATCACGGTACACCAACGACCCGCCACCGTCACGACCAAACGGGCGCCGTCATCGAGCGGGACGACACCGGCAGGCGCCTGGTCTCACCAACGGCCGAGCCAGCTGGGAAACGCCCAGGCTTCAGATCCCGGCCGGCCGATCCCAGAACAGCGCCTGGCCGTCGCGGGTGCCGCGCATCGCCTTCAGGACCGATGGCAGGGGCGCGAGGAAGACGTCCGGATAGTCCACCTCACCCAGCTCCGGCCGGATGGGATACGCCAACTGCTCCCGCTCGATGCTGAACCGCGAGTCGACGCCGGGCTTGTTGCCGCGGGGATCCACGCGGAACCAGCCGTGGCCGGGCAGATAGAGGGCATTGAGGCCGTGCAGCGCGTGCCCGGAATCGGGATCCGCCGGCTTGCGCAGCACCCGCTGGTAACAGAATCCGGCCGGGATGCCCATGCCGCGCAGCAGCGCCCCCAGCACGTGGGATTTCGCGAAGCAGATGCCTTCGCCCTTCGCGATGGCATCGGCCGCGTTGATGGTGACGACCCTGCTCTGGGTGTCGAACGAGTGCTGGATGCGGTCCCTGGCGAACTCGAACGCCAGCCGCGCCCGGTCTTCGGGCGTGCGGGCCCGGGATTCGATGTCGCGGATCTTCTCCCGCACGGCCGGCGTCTTCCACTCGATCACGGGCGGCACCTCCAGGAGGTAGCCTGCCAGGTCCTCGGATTCCAGTCGCAGTTGCATGGTGTCGCTCGCGGGCGGGGCCCTCGCGTCTGGCCAATCCGCGCGTGCGCGCCGCGCCGGCTGACAGCCGGGCATCGCCCCTGCCCTATCGCGATATCCTGACAGCGACGGCCCCGGCCCGCAATGCCGCGGCGGTCGGCGCGCGCGCGAGTAGTTGCTTACCCAACCATCATCCCCCCCAGCAACGGACGATTCTCATGAGAGCCGCACTGATCGAGGCATTCGGCAAGCCGTTGATCCTGGCAGACGTCAGGGATCCCGTCTGCGACGATGATGGGGTGATCCTCGACGTGAAGGCGACCGGCATCTGCCTGAGCGACTGGCACGGGTGGATGGGCAACGATCCGGACGTCAGGCTCCCCCACGTCCCCGGCCACGAGATGGCCGGCGTGGTCGCCGAAGTCGGAAGGAACGTCAGGCGCTGGAAGCCAGGCGACCGGGTCACGCTGCCCTTCGTCAACGGCTGCGGCACCTGCCCCCAGTGCCGGAGCGGCAACCATCAGGTCTGCGACTTCCAGTTCCAGCCGGGATTCACCCACTGGGGCTCTTTCGCCCCGCGCGTTGCGCTGAAGTACGCCGACACCAACCTGGTGAGCCTGCCCGACGAGATCGATTTCGTCGCGGCGGCCAGCCTCGGCTGCCGGTTCGTCACGTCGTTTCGCGCGGTCGTTGCGCAGGGACGGGTGCGCGCGGGCGACTGGGTCGCCGTTCACGGATGCGGCGGCGTGGGGCTCTCCGCCGTCATGATCGCCAGCGCCATCGGTGCCACGGTCATCGCCGTCGACGTCAACCCGGGAACGCTCGATCTCGCCAGGTCGATTGGCGCCGGGCACGCCATCGACGCGCGCGCCACACCGAACGTCCCGGAGGCGATCAGGGAGATCTCGGGCGGCGGGGCCCATGTCTCGATCGACGCGCTCGGCAGCACGACCACCTGCGTCAACTCGATCGCGTGCCTGCGCAAGCGCGGCCGGCACGTCCAGGTGGGCCTGATGGTGGACGAGCACGCGACGCCGCCGATCCCGATGGGCCTGGTCATCGGGCGCGAGCTCGAACTCCTCGGCAGCCACGGCATGCAGGCGCACCAGTACGACGGCATGCTGCGGATGATCCTGTCGGGGCGGCTGGACCCGGCCAGGTTGATCGGCCGGAGGGTCACGCTCGGCGAGTCGCTGCAGGTCCTCGAGAGCATGGGCCGGTTCGGCAACACCGGCGTGACGGTGATCGACCGGTTCGACGCGTAGCGCCACCCGCGGCGGCACGCCGCGCGGTCGCGGCCCGAATCGGCTGCGTCCCGGCACACCCGTCGGGCCGCTTGCGCGGACGGTGCCGCCCCCGAGCGTCGTCCGGGGGCGGTGTCGGTGGCGTCAGGCCAGATCGTTCACGAAGCGCCCGGCCAGGTACCCGTGGGTCAGCGCCATGCCGTGGCTGATGCCCGGACAGACCAGCGGGTAGGCCTGCTTGAAGCGGCCGCCGACGGTGTTGCCGGCCAGGTAGAGCCCAGGAATCACCGCGCCGGCGGCGTCCAGGGGCTGGAGACGCTCGTTGCAGACCAGGCCCGCGAAGATGAGCATCGGCTCGTCGGGGTTGGCCGTCCACTGGGCGTAGTAGGGCGGCGTGTCGATGTGCGTCAGGCGCTCGCCACGCTTGCCGAAGTCCAGGTCCCTGCCCTGCGTCGCCAGCTCGTTGTATCGCCGGATGGTGCGGAGGAATCGATCGGGCGGCACCTTCATCTTCGACGCCAGCGCCTCGAGCGTATCGGCCTGGAGCGTCGCGCCCCGATCGAGCCGGTCCTGGAACCGCTTGCGCACGGCAGGGGTGTCCTTGAACAGGCGGAGGAAGCCGACGCCCATCTTCGGCAGATCCTCGGGCCACGACGCATCCACCACCAGCCAGCAGCCGCCCTGCTCCTCCGTCTGGCGGGCCAGCGCCTCCGTGTCCAGGTCCTCGTTGCAGAAGCGCTCGCCGTGGCGGTTGACGAGGAGGAACGGGTTGGTGCCGAGCGCGTGGCTCATGTCGTTGAGCGGCGCGTGGGGCGTCTTCTCCATCCGGGCACCGATCCACATGGCCATCTGGTGCCCCTCGCCCATCGAGGTCGGGATCATGCCCAGCTTCAGGTTGCAGCCGGGGTAGTACTTGTCCACCATGTCGCGGTTGGCGCTGTAGTCGCCGGTGGCCAGGATGATGCCCTTGCGGGCGGCGAACTCCGTGTACCCGCCGGTGGCGGCGTCCTTCGCGATGACCGACGTCACCTGGCCCGACTCCCCGTCGCGGATCAGGCGCGCCGCTGGCGTCTTGTAGAAGAACCTGACGCCGCGGGCCTTCGCCTTCTTCTCGACGATGGCCAGCCACTTGCGCTGGTTGGCCTCACTGTCGCCCAGGCGATGGCAGGTGGGGTACTCGTCGGTGTATTCCTCGCCGTGCCGCCAACTGGCGGGCGCGCCGCCGGGGTTGGGCCAGCGGTCGATGATCAGCGTCGGCTCGGTGGGCATCACCAGGAAGGTCTCGAGCCCCTCGCCCTCCACCATGTCCATGGCCCAGTTCATGACCCGGGCGCTGTTGTCGGCCCAGAGGCGGACGACGTGGTGGTGGATGCGCCCGCCCTGCACCTTCATCAGGTCGCGGATGATCCGCTCGGGGTCAACCCGGATGCCCAGTTGCTCGTGCAGCCGGCTGTTGAGCGCGGTGACGTCGCCTCCCCGCGCGCTGAAGGCGGGCGCCTTCTCGAGCAGCGCGACCGACGCCCCCGCTTCCGCCGCGGAGAGGGCGGCCGTCAGCCCCGCGATGCCGGCGCCGGCGACGACCACGTCGAACGTCTGGGTCCCGGTGATTTCGGCGCGGGGGATCGGCGGCGGCGGGTTCTCGAAGGGATAGCGCCTGGGATCGAGCGGCGCCTGCGCGAGGGCCGGGGCCACCGTGACCCCTCCGCCGGCGAGGGCCGCGGCGCCGACCCCGGCGGCCGTGCCCTTGATGAAGCCACGACGATTCACCTTCGTGCTCATGCGACACCCCCCTTGGCGACCAGCGCCAGTGCCAACTCTAGCAGTCCGTGGCGGAAGTGGCGCTGCATTGGACGGGCGGGGCATCCCGGCTGGCGGCGTTGCTCCTCCTTCAAATACTGGCCGCATTCTCAGTCGTCGCGCCTGGCCATCCGGGCGCCGCGCCCGTCTCGGTGCGACGCGGCACTTCCACCACGGACTGCCAGGCCGAGGGTGTGGCCAGAGACGAGAAGGGCGGTGCCGGGATCGGCACCGCCCTGAATGTTCACGAAAACCGGCGGAAGACCGGAGCGGCCGTTACGCCTTCCGGCGGCGGTTCGCGATGCCCAGTCCGGCCAGGCCGAAGCCCAGCAGGCCCAGCGTGGCAGGTTCGGGAACGCGCTGGATCTCGCCGTTGTTGATCTTCAGCACCACCACCAGGTCGTCGTGGTTGTCGTCGACGCCCGCTCCACCGTCATCGAGGGCGAGCAGCAGCGTGTTCCCGGAGCCGGCGGAGACGGTGTCGAACGTAGTGTCGAACACGCAGCCGGCGATAGCCCCGCACGTCGTCACCGTCGAGAAGAAGTTCGGCGCGTTCGGCGGCACCATGTTGGTGGCGTTCGTTACGGTGGCGTCGCCAGCGCCGCCGCGATTGGTCGTGAAGCTGAAGTTCAGCAGCCCCGGCGCCGTCAGGGAACCCGCCTCCAGCGTGGGCGCAACCCCACCTCCGAACAGCGACGACTTGCCGGTGTTGCCACCGCCTCTTGTCACGGTCACAGCACCGCTGTTGAAATCGAACGTGTTGGTCCAGCCCGCCTCGAATCCGAGGTAGTACACGTCGATCGTCGTGCTCGCGCCGGCGATCAGGTACCACTGCGCGCCGAACCATCCCTCGACGACGCCGATCACGTCGTTGTTGGCAGCAGTCGTCCCGACATACGGGCTCGCCTGAGCGCCACCCGCCGACAGCGCCAGACACCCGGCCACCGCACCTGCCAGAAGTAACTTCCTCATGAGCTGTCCTCCTTGCCCACTGGCTCTTGAGCACGTTGCGCGCCAACGGGACTTGCGGCCGAAGTGTCCGACATCCGGCCCATGGCGAAGCACAGCCAACGGAGAACGTAAAGGAATCCGACGAACCAACCACGGGCCACGAACAAGCTCAGCGCGACGAAACCACCGCGCTGCGGCCGCTCGCCGGGTATCATGTGGCCCCGCGCCGGGCGACCGGCACCCCCACTTCCGCTACCGGAGGCGATCCATGTTGAACCTGAACCGCCGTTCGTTCGTCAGGCTGGGCTCGCTGGCCGCCGGCGCCTCGCTGGCCTCGGCCTGCTCTTCCCCCGCACAGCAAGCCGGTACCACGCCCGCGACGGGCGGCGCCGCCGCCGCGGCCGAGCCGCCGTCGATCGCCGCGCTCACCTCGATGCGCGGCCAGGCGGTCGCCATCAGCGCCGACGAGCGGCGCGCGCGGGTCGAGAAGGCCCGACGCCTGATGGCCGAGCAGAAGATCGACGCGCTCATGCTCACCGGCGGCACCTCGCTCGTCTACTTCAGCGGCATCCGCTGGGGGCTCAGCGAGCGGCTGTTCTCGCTCGTCATCCCGCGTGCCGGCGAGCCGTTCGTCGTCTGCCCGGCGTTCGAGGAGGATCGCGCGCGCGAGCAGTTCGCCAACGGCCCGTTCACGGGCACCGCCGACGTGCGGACGTGGGAGGAGCACGAGAGCCCGTACGAGCGGCTCGCGCAGGGGCTGCGCGACCGGGGTGTCGGCACGGGCCGTGTCGGCATCGAGGAGACGGTGCGCTACGTCTTCTCCAACGGGCTCGCGCTGGCGGCGCCCGGACTGGCCCTGGTCAGCGGGACGCCGGTCACCGCCGGCTGCCGCGCCATCAAGGACGAGCACGAGCTGGCGCTGATGCGCCTGGCCTCGGCCGTGACGCTCAAGGCCTACGAGGCCGCGTGGAAGGCGCTGAAGGAGGGGATGACGCAGCGCGACTTCTCGGGGCTGGTCTCGGCGGCCCACGACAAGCTGGGCTTCGCCGGCGGCGCGAGCGTGCAGACGGGGGAATACTCGGCGCTGCCGCACGGCTCGATCCAGCCGCAGGTGATCCGCGAGGGCACCATCCTCCTCATCGACGGCGGCTGCAGCGTCGAGGGCTACGCCTCGGATCTCAGCCGCACCTTCGTGCTGGGCAAGCCCACCGACAAGATGAAGCAGGTGTTCGACATCGAGTACCGCGCCCAGACGGCGGCCCTCCAGGCGGCACGCCCCGGGGTGCCGTGCGAGGCGGTGGACGCCGCCGCGCGCAAGGTGATCGTCGACGCCGGCTACGGCCCCGACTACAAGTTCTTCACCCATCGCCTCGGCCACGGCATGGGCATGGACGGCCACGAGTGGCCGTACCTGGTGAAGGGCAACACGCAGCCGCTCGCGCCGGGCATGACCTTCAGCGACGAGCCCGGCATCTACATCCGCGGCGAGTTCGGCGTCCGCCTCGAAGACGACATGGTCATCACCGAGAACGGCGCGGAACTGATGACGCCGCAGAGCCCGTCGCTCGAGGATCCCTTCGGACCGCCGCGAACCTAGGGCCGTCCGAATTCGGCACGCGCTCGGCTTCACGCTTCGCACGGCAGGGTGCGGAGACCGGAGCGCTTTCGCAATCGGGCATAATTGGCCGCCTTGGCCGCGCCC